>Ga0247813_10000176_pt1 | contig 73804 bp, 62 predicted proteins | sample UWRJL169409C1_FD_180719 | JGI IMG/M metagenome (GOLD analysis project Ga0247813, IMG submission 180719) | Plant litter microbial communities from Arlington Agricultural Research Station in Wisconsin, United States - UWRJ-L169-409C-1 | ecosystem: Environmental > Terrestrial > Plant litter >... | reverse complement strand
CGGAAGTAAGCTTAGCTGATTCTGGCTATAGGTCTTAAAGGTAACTTTCTTGCTCATACCTTAAATTTAAGCATTATCCATAAAATACAAAAGAGGCTGCCTAACTTTTTAGACAGCCTCTTTTTATACTTTTTTTCAAACCCTTAATTTAACAGGCTCCTTATTTATGTAAGTAGTAATAAAAACATATTATCATTTTTTAATCCATAAAGCATATACTTTTTGGTACTGCCAGCCGTTTTAATGTTAAGCAAAGCAACGGCCTGTTTATTGTAATCTATTTTGCGTAAATTTGCCTTAAAATTAGCACTCTTGAAAAAACTTTTTTTTGCATTCATTATAATAACGGCCTGGGCACTGCCTGCATTAGCACAGCAAAAAAAACCGGCTAAAATAATTATAGAGCATACGGATTTTATAGACCACAACCAAACCGAAATTCCCGGTGCTGTAATACTTACCGGTAATGTACAGGTATTTCATGATGGCGTTAGGATAACATGTAATAAGATTTACCAGTACGAGAGCGAAAATTATATTAAAGCCTTTGGTAATGTAAAAATGAACCAGGGAGATACCATTTTTATGGACAGCAAGTATGCTGAATATAATGGCGATAAAAAGTTTGCATTTGCAAGCGGTGGTGTAAATATGCGCTCGCCGGATATGCGCCTTGTTACAGATACTGTATATTTTGACCGGAATATTCAGCAGGCATATTACAACTCTAACGGCACGATTTACAGTGGCGAAAACACCTTAAAAAGTAAGCAGGGACGCTTTTATGTTAAAGAAAAAAAGTATAACTTTTTAACGGCTGTTACTCTTACAAACCCGCAGTATGTAATGAAATCTAACCATTTAGATTATTATACAAATTCCGGACACTCGTATGTTTTTGGGCCTACCACCATTACCGGAAAAAAAGATTTTATTTATACAGAGAAAGGTTTTTATGACACCAAGAAAAATCTTGCCACCCTGCTTACCAACTCCTATATTAAATATGACACCCAGATTATTAGGGGAGATAGCTTATATTATGACCGGAACCGCAATTTTTCGTCGGCTACTAACAATGTAAAAGTTACCGATACTGTTAATAAATTCCTGGTAACAGGCCATTATGCCGAAGTTTACAGGGCAAAAGATTCACTTTTTGTTACTAAGCATGCCCTGGCAGTTACACTGGTAGAGAACGACTCGCTGTATACCCATGCAAAACGAATGGTAGTTACCGGCAAACCGGGCAGCAGGGTTATTCGCGGGTACAACGATGCCCGTTTTTACAAAACAGACATGAGCGGCAAATGCGATTCTATACACAGCAATGAGTTAACCGGATTAACGCAGCTTATAAAGCGCCCTGTAGTATGGAATGGCGAGAGCCAGGTTACCGGAGACGTTATTCATTTAATATCTAACAGTAAAACCCAGCAACTCGATTCTATTAAGGTGCTTACTAACGCCTTTATCATTCAGCAGGATACCATCTGGTCTTATAAAAACCCTGCAAAGCCACGCTTTAGCCAGATAAAAGGAGTTAACCTATATGGCAAATTTAGAGATAATAAGCTGTATGAAATAGACCTTGTTAAAAATACCGAAAAGGTATATTATATGTATGATAGCGACAATGAGCTAATTGGTATAGACAAGGGGGTTAGCAGCAAAATACACATAGAGCTCGAAGACAACCAGATTAACACGGTAACCTCTATGATAAAACCCGAAAGTTCCAGCTATCCAGAAAAAGACCTGCCAGAAAATGCGCGTAAGCTCCGCGGTTTTTTATGGCGGGGCGATGAACGGATACGGAGCAAGGAGGATATTTTTCCGCAGGATGAAAAAGACCTTGATGCTGCCATAGTTAAGAAAACTACTACCAATAAAAAGGCAGAAGATACTCCTATGGAAATTAAAAAGGAAACACTTGATTATGATAAAAATAATCCGAAACCAAAGACACCGGTAGCTCCGCAGGATAGTGGCCAGTAATTAGTGTTCATTTGCAGTTTTCAGGTACTACAATCATTAGCCATTATATATTTACTAACGTTAGGTTTCTGAGCGATATGCAGGAATCCGAAAAATATCTTCCCGATTAACTAATAATTAACTCCATACCGTTTCAGCATCTTTGCAGCATCTTTGTAAAATTCTGTTCAAAACTATTCGCTACAGCATGTATATACAGAGAAAAACTTCGTGAACTTTGTAGTATCAATTACAGTTAATATTTCTTAAAAAAAATACCTGTACTTACTACGTCCTGAATAAAATACTATCATGATTAACGATTTTTACAAATACCAGGCGCAAACCTCCCCTTACCCTTTAGGCATGGAAGTTTCGCATGCCGATGGTTCTTACATATATGATACTAAAGGCAAAAGTTATCTTGATTTTGTTGCAGGGGTATCTGCAGCGAGCCTTGGGCACAAACACCCGCGGGTAAACCAGGCTATTATAAACCAGCTAAATAAATACAGCCACGTTATGGTGTATGGCGAATATGCCCAGCACCCTGCTACCAAATTTTGCCGCCTCCTGGCAGAACACCTCCCGGAGCAACTTAGCAAAACCTATCTTACCAATAGTGGTACCGAAGCTACCGAAGGTGCACTAAAGCTTGCACGCAGGGTTACCGGCCGCAGCCAGCTTATATCGTGCCACCATGCTTATCATGGCAATACTATGGGCTCTATGAGTGTTATGGGGCATGAAGAGCGCAAGCAAATATTTAGGCCACTGGTACCCGATGTAGATTTTATTACGTTTAATAACGAAGAAGACCTGCAAAAAATAACCACAAAAACTGCAGGTATAATATTAGAAACCATACAAGGGGGCGCAGGGTTTATACAGCCCCACAACAATTTTCTTAAAAAAGTGCGCGAGCGCTGCAATGAAGTGGGTGCTGTAATGATACTCGACGAGATACAACCCGGCTTTGGCCGTTGCGGAAAACTATTTGGTTTTCAAAATTATGATGTAGTGCCAGATGTTATTATAATGGGCAAAGGCATGGGTGGCGGTATGCCTGTAGGCGCCTTTACGGCATCGGCCGCCATGATGGACCTGCTTAGCCATGACCCTAAACTGGGGCACATTACCACCTTTGGCGGACACCCGGTTATTGCAGCGGCCTGCCTTGCAACATTGCAGGAAATTACAGAGACTGACATAATGGCGCAGGTACTGGAAAAAGAAAAACTGTTTAGATCGTTACTTGTTCATCCCTTAATAACAGAGGTGCGTGGCGAAGGCCTTATGCTTGCCGCAATGACCGAAAGCCCTGATATTACTGACAAGGTTATTTTAAGATGCCACGAAAAAGGGCTGATATTATTCTGGCTTTTATTTGAAGGCAAGGCGATAAGGATAACCCCTCCCCTAACCATTTCAGAATTGGAAATTAAAAAAGGGTGTGGCATTATTATTGACGTTATGAATGAAATTATGCAGGAAATTGCATAATGTGCTGCACTGTAATGTTAGACTAAAGTTAAATATAAAGCAGGGGCACAACACACAATATTTAATTAATTAAAAATAAGACCTTTAACATCAATATTCAACAGTACATTTGTTGATTAAATTGTTTAAAAGATATTAGAATAAATTCTTTTTTAACTAAACTTTTCGTAAATTTAAGAAGGATTTTTTTAAACACAGGAGTATGAATCTGAGCCACGAAGAAGAAGATCACAGTTTATCCTTATCAAAGTTTGAATCGATGTTGAAAACCAACAAAGTACTATTCTTTGATTCTGAAGAGTTTGAAGATATTATCCTTCATTACCTCGACAGCGGTAAAATTAATTTAGCTAAGAAAGCCTTAAAACTCGGCCTGGAACAGCATCCCAGGTCCACAGGCTTAAAATTAGTTCAGGTAGAAATTTTAATTTTTGATGACAAGCTTGAAATTGCCGAGAAATTATTAAACGAACTCTATGCAATAGAGCCCACAAACGAAGAAATTTATATACAAAAAGCCAACGTTTACAGTAAGCGCGACCAGCATGAAAAAGCGGTAGAGCTGCTTAATATAGCCCTTGAGTACACGGATGATTTTGCCGATGTATACTCGCTTATAGGGATGGAATACCTTTTTATGGACAACCTTGAGCTTGCCAAAGAGAGCTTTATAAAATGCCTTGAGGAAGATACTGACGACCATTCGTCTCTATATAACGTAGTGTACTGTTTTGATTTTTTAGATCAAAATCAGGAAGCTATAGTGTTTTTAAACAGTTTTATAGACAAGAACCCTTACAGCGAAATTGCGTGGCACCAACTGGGCCGCCAGCATTATACGCTTAAAGATCATGAGGGTGCACTGCGTGCGTTTGATTATGCCACATTAATAGACGATACGTTCCTGGGGGCATTTCTTGAAAAAGCTAAAACCCTTGAAAAACTTAAACGCTATGAAGAGGCTATAGAGTGCTACACTACGACTATGGACCTTGACGACCCTACGTCGTTTGCACTATTGCGTGTGGGTAAATGCCATGAAAGGCTTGGTAACTTAGAGAAAGCGCTTAAGTTTTACCTTAAAACGGTTCATGAGGACCCGTTACTGGATAAAGCATGGATTGCTATTACCGACTTTTACATTCGTCGTAAAAACTATCAGAAAGCACTTTACTACGTTAACAAAGCCATTGGCATAGATAACGAGAATAAGCTGTACTGGAAACGTTATGCTACTATAAATAACGCCCTGCATTTTCATGAAGAGGCCGAAGAGGGCTACCGCAAAGCAGTAGAGTTTGGCGATAATCATTTAGATACGTGGTTGTTTTGGGTAGACACACTGCAGTTTCTTGGCGAAAATAACGCGGCCATTACAACTTTACTACAGGCTACGGAGTTTTTTCCGGAAGAGTATGAAATTGAGTACCGCCTTGCAGGATTTCACTTTACACTGAACGAGTCCGACAAAGGTATGTTTCACCTTAGCAACGGCCTAAGGCTTAACTTTAAAAACCATACGCTGCTGGAAGATTTTTTCCCCGTTGTATTCCATACCCCACAGGTACAGGAAGTGGTTAGCAAGTACAAAAAGAAAAAATAAATCATCATTACTTTATTATAACACCGGTTTATCCCGGTGTTTTTTTTTGCTTCATATTTTACAAAAAGCTTATATTTGATAAACAGCTACAAAATAGTATTTTACTAATTTTATGGGCTGTTTTACAGATTTGTAAAGAATATAATAAATGAAAGACAAAATTTTTGGCCTCGTGGGCCGCAATATAAGCTACTCGTTTTCGGCAGGATATTTTAAAACAAAGTTTAAAGAGTTAGGTTTAAAAAAATATACATACCTTAATTTTGATATTGAGAGTATTGATAAACTTAAAAAGATCATAAAAAAAACAGAAGGTTTAAAAGGCTTTAATGTTACTATTCCTTATAAGCAGGAAGTGATTCCGCTTCTGGATAAACTTTCTAAAAATGCAGAGATAATAGGCGCTGTAAATACCATAACTATTTCTAAAAAAGGAAAAACCAAGGGATATAATACGGATTATCATGGTTTTAAAAAAGCATTAGAACCATTACTACTGCCACACCACAATAAGGCATTAATATTAGGTACAGGCGGTGCATCTAAGGCGGTGGCTTTTGCTTTACGCAAAATGATGATAGAATACGACTTTGTTTCGCGTACTGGTAGCGATACCATATTTACTTATGATGAACTAACCGCAGATGTTTTTAAAGATTACCAAATAATAATAAACACAAGTCCGGTAGGTACTTTCCCTAATGTAGATGAGTTCCCACCCCTAAATTATTTGTTGTTTACAGAAAACCACATAGCGTTTGACCTTATATATAACCCTACTGAAACAAAATTTTTGAGGCTTGCCAAACAAAATGGTGCCGATACCGAGAACGGCTATGCCATGCTGGTGCATCAGGCAGAAAAAGCTTGGGAAATATGGAATAAATAACCTGATATAGATTGTTTTTTACAAATAATCACAGTTTAAACTCTCAAAAAGTAAGATAACCATTATAATTTAATGTTTTTCTTTGAATTTAAGACTGGCTTTACTATCTTTCGGCAATAAAGCAGTTAAACCCTTAAGCATTATACAATGTTAGAAGAAAAGAATGATAACCTGCAACATGCAGATGGAGAAGAACTTGACCCGATAACAGGTTCTGTACTACAGGATTATTCGACGGAAAACGAGACAGAAAGCAACGCCGATGCAGATGATGATGCGGCCATAAAAACCATTCATGAGACAGAAGGCCAATTGCCTTTTGCTCCCGAAGAAGTTGTAAATGGCGGTAATGAAGTAGAAGCAGTTGCTGAAACAGAAGCTAAAACAACAACTGAACCGGTTGACGCTGAGGCTACTGCGCCGGAATCTAAGAAAGAAACTGTGACAGAGGTTGAAGTCGCTCCGGCAGAAACGGCATCGGAAGTTACACCATCAGAAGAGGCTACTCCTGTAGCCGAAGAAACCCATGCGGCTGAAGAAGATGCACATGATGAGGAACATCCTGAAGAGGTACCTGATTATGGTGCCTACACTATGGAAGACCTTACGGCAGAGCTTGAAAAACTTGCGGTGACCGAAAATGTAATGTCGGTTAAAAACCATGTTGAAGAGCTTCGCAGGGATTTTTATGCTAAATACAACCACCTTATAGAGGAGAAAAAAGACGAGTTTAGTAATGAGAACAACGGCGATACTACCGGGTTTGAGTACAACTTTCCTTTAAAAAATAAATTTGATGCGCTGTACAACCAGTACCGCGACAAAAAAAGTACGCATTTTAAAAAAATGCAGACCGACCTTAAAGGTAACTTTGATAAAAGGCTTGCCATTGTAGAGGAACTTAAAAACCTTGCCGATGGTGGCGAGAACATGAAAGATGCCCTTAAGCAGGTTAACGAGCTTCGCGAACGTTGGAAAAACGCAGGGCCTATTCCGCGCGATAAATACAACCACGTTTTTAATAATTTCCACTTTCATATAGAGCGTTTTTATGACCACCTGCACCTTGACAGGGAGGCACGCGATCTTGATTTTAAACACAACCTGGAGCAAAAACAAAAAATTGTTGCCCGTGTAGAAGAACTGGTTAACGAGCCGGATGTTAATAAGGCATTCCGCGAGTTGCAGGCACTGCATAAAATTTGGAAAGAAGAGATTGGGCCGGTATCCCGCGACCACCGCGAAGAGATATGGAACCGTTTTAGCGAGCTTACCAAACAAATTCATGACAAGCGTGAGGCTATTTTTGCAAAATCACGCGAGGCAGAACAGGAAAACCTTGAGAACAAACAGGATATTATTGCGCGTATAAACGCCATAGCATCCGAGAAAATAGCGGTACACAGTGCTTGGCAGGGCCAGATAGACCGTATAGAAAGCCTGCGCGACCAGTTTTTTAAAGCCGGCAAAGTGTCCATAGAGGTTAACGAAGATACATGGGCGGCATTTAAAGCCGCAGTGCGCAACTTTAATACCGTAAAGAACTCGTTTTATAAGGATATTAAAAAAGACCAGCAAACTAATCTTAACCGTAAACTGGAACTTGTTGAGAAAGCCAACGCGCTTAAAGACAACGAAGATTTTGAGGCTACCACTCCTGTTATGAAACAAATTCAGGATGAGTGGAAAACCATAGGCCATGTGCCAAGAAAGTACTCTGACAGTGTGTGGAAAGACTTTAAAGGTGCCTGTAACCATTATTTCGACAGGTTGCATGCTAAGCGCAACGAGGCTAACAGCGACGAAATCGAGGCTTTTGACAAGAAAAAAGAATACCTTGACAGCCTTAAGGATTTTGAACTTACCGGCGACCACCGTACCGATCTTGATGCTATTAAAAAACACATTGAGAACTGGAAAACTTTTGGCCGTGTACCCCAGGCAAGAAGGCATATAGAAGGTAAATTCAACAAAATATTGGATGCGCTTTTTGATAAGCTTAGCCTTAGCAAGAAAGAGACCGATATGGTTAAATTCAGTAACAGGCTGGAGCAGCTATCTGAAGGTGAAGACAATCGCGGCTTACAAAATGAACAGCTGTTTATTATGCGTAAGATAGACGAAATTCAGGCAGAGATATTCCAGTTGGAAAACAATATACAGTTTTTCTCTAACGCTAAAGGCAACAACCCTTTTGTAAACGAGGTTAAGAAAAATATTGAACGCCATAAAGAAGAACTTAAATCGTGGAAAGATAAGCTTAAGCAAATTAAGAGTATAAACAAACCACAGGAATAAAAAGAAACCAGCTTTACGGCTGGTTTTTTTATGCTTTGATGTTACAAAAGAAATCTTCGTTGAGATTCTTCGACTACGCTGCGCTCAGATGACAAAAAAATCCGAATAATTAGACGACGATCATTGTCATTCCGACGAAGGAGGAATCTCCATTGGAATTCTCAAACTACGCGCTACTCTCATAGTATGAAATAGCGATAAACTATTTATAATCAAACGTAACCGGGATTTTATTGGTTACAATTTGAGGTTCGCTTGCAATCTTTTTTTCATAGCGTGGTGTAATGGTAGTATCCATGTACTTTTCGTCTTTATATTTAATGTGCTCTATAATAGCCGATACCTTTACATTAACATCTATGGGCTGAATGTAGTTATCATTGGCCAGCGCCATAAAATATTTACCTTGTTGCATAGCAGCATCTGTAAAACGCTTGTAAGCAGCAATACCCCTACCACTATCAAAAGGCTTACATGTTTTACCGGTTAAAAACAGCTTGTTGTTAGCTTCATTCACTAATGCGTATTCTACATCTTCGCCATTTACCGGCAAAGCTAAGTTAGTTAGGGCGCCCGCTGCAATACCGCCCAACGGCGTAGAAAAATAAGTAGCAACACCTTTTACACCCTCTACTATCATTTTGCGGTTTTCTTTCCAAAATTCATTGCTTTCCTTCCCTACACCTACCCAGTACGCCCATGCGACCACTTTCTTCATTTCGTCTTTAGCGACATAATTAAGCGGTAGTGTAAAATCTATAGCCGTTTTTGTTTCGCCCATAGACGTTTTAGCATTTACACGCTGGCTTTTATCGAGTACAATTTCTTCATACTTTTTTCCAGACAATACCGCGCGGCGTGTTTTTTGTACATGCAGGGTATCATATCCCACAACAACATCTTTAGTAAGGGAGTTCCAAACGGTATCCTGTTTGGTAACCCACTTTATGGCAGTATTAAAATTTTTATCGGCGCTGTTTTTAGGCACACGTACAATTTTTACATAGCAAACACGCTTACCCTTTGTATCATTCTTAAACCTGAATGCAAACACAGAGGTATTGTTTACCGTAAATTCCTGCCCCTTTTCTTTTTTAACGTTTTGTCCTTTATACTTAAAAGTTTCAGGGTATTGCATAACACTTACCTCGCTTACGTAATTTCCGTTAGCCTCTTCAATGCTAAAAATAACCCTGTCGCCTTCGGCAAACCCATATAACAATTCCTGGGTATCGGCAGGTTCCAATTTAAGCTGCAAATCGGCTACCGTAATTTTTTGCCCGAAACATACGCCCGAAACCCATAACAACGCAAATACAATCCTGTTCATACTTATAATTTCTTGGCTTCGTTCCAAAATACATCCATCTCGGCAAGGGTCATGTCCTGTAGTGGCTTGCCCAACTCGCCCGCTTTGCTTTCTAAATACATAAAGCGCTTTATAAACTTTTTATTAGTGCGTTCTAAGGCATCTTCAGGGTTAATATCTATAAACCTTGCGTAATTAATAAGCGAAAACAACACATCGCCAAATTCGGCTTCCATCTTGTCCTTATCGCCTGCCTGCACCTCATCATGAAACTCGGCAAGCTCTTCCTGTACCTTTTCCCACACCTGGCTGGATTCTTCCCAGTCGAAACCCACACCTTTAGCCTTATCCTGAATGCGGCTGGCTTTAACAAGTGCCGGCAAGCCTTTAGGTACACCTTCTAAGACACTCTTTTTACCTTCTTTAAGCTTTAGCTTTTCCCAGTTCTGTTTTACCTCCTCTTCATCGGCCACAACCACATCGCCATAGATATGCGGGTGGCGGTGTATCAGCTTTTCGCAAATGCCATTAGCAACATCGGCAATATCAAAGTCGCCGGTTTCGCTGCCTATTTTAGCATAAAAAACAAGGTGCAGCAACAAGTCGCCCAACTCTTTTTTAACCTCCTGCAGGTCGTTGTCCAATATGGCATCGCCCAGCTCATACGTTTCCTCAATAGTAAGGTGGCGCAGGGTTTGCAGGGTTTGCTTTTTATCCCACGGGCATTTTTCGCGCAGGTCGTCCATTATATCCAGAAGCCTGCCAAATGCATCGAGCTGTTGTTGTCTTGTGTTCATCTTTTATTTATTACCAGGTCCAGTCACTATTATCTTCATTAAAAAAATCAGCTATAAGCGGTTCCGGCTGGCCATTCTTTGCAACTTCCTGCCTTATCATTTCTGCCGAACCTTCGCGTGACGTTTGTATGTTTTTATCCTTATCATTCATTCTGTCAAAATCTGCCGATAAAATTACTCATATTTAACACAAACAAAAAATCCTGCCGCTAATTAAAGCGGCAGGATTTCCTTAATATAATTGTAAGAATACTATTCTTCAGCTTTAACCTCTTCGGCAACGGCATCGTTAACTTCTTCAGTATCGGTAGCAGGAGCTTCAGCAGCTACAACCTCATCTTTGCTTACAAGGCCTTTAGCCTGTAGCATGTTGTACCAGTTAAGTATCTTTTTAATGTCAGATGCATACACCCTGTCTTCGTCAAAAGCAGGTAATGCCTCCCTAAAGTAAGCCTCAAGCTTAGCGTTATCTTCTTTATGGGATAGTGCCGGGCCATTATCTTCTTTCTCTGCAATAGCGCGCATTACCTCGGCAAGGCGAACCTCGCCATCATATGTATATACAGATATTTCAGATAGTAAGCTTACATTACTGCGAAGGCCTACAGTAATCCTTTTACCGTCTATAAGCGATTCAGCCACAAAGCCTGTCCTTGTTTGTATCTTTAATTCGTAAAGTCCCGGTTTTCCGGAAATAGCTAATATTTTTTCGATGCTCATTATATATAATGTTTTCTTTTTTATTTATGGGATGGCAAATATCTAATCTTTGGACTTAAAAACAAAAATTATCTGCCTTTTTTGGCAATAAATTTCATCTTATAATCAGGCCTTGTCTTGCCTTCCATAATATTTTGCAGCTTCTTTTGTATTAAACGCTTTTTAAGCGACGATATTTTATCTGTAAATAAAATACCCTCTATATGGTCATACTCATGTTGTATAACCCTGGCAATAAGCCCGTCATACACATCGGTATGTTTATTAAAATCCTCATCATAATACTCTATGGTAATCCTTTCGTGGCGGTATACATCCTCACGCACTTCGGGTATACTAAGGCAGCCTTCGTTAAAGCCCCACTCTTCTCCTTCTTCCTTAAGTATGGTAGCGTTTATAAAGGTCTTTTTAAAGCCTGCGAGCTGTACCTGCTCTTCTTTGCTAAGATCTTCATCTTCGCTAAAGGGGCGGGTATCTATAACAAACAAACGTATAGCAAGGCCCACCTGCGGGGCAGCTAGACCCACACCAAAAGCTTTATACATAGTTTCATACATATTGGCAACAAGCTCTTTAAGCTCAGGATAATCCTGGGGTATCTCTACACCTTTTTTACGCAGTACCGGGTCGCCATATCCTACTATTGATAGTATCATGTTATTTTGCTTTTATAAAGACACACATTAAGCATGCCACCGTTTGTAATAGTGTGCAAAAATAGTAAATTTTAATGATTAACCCGCTTTGCTTTAAATGCTAAAATTTTGTGAGAATTAACCGCACAACACAGTATTCAAATCCGCAATTACTACCTTTGCCGCATACCGTTATTATATGATACAAAGCATAAGGCAATTTACAGATAGTGCAAATTTTACCCGCGCAGTTTTAGTAACGGTTGCTGCGGCGCTACCTGTATTTATACTTAATAAATTTGGCTTTTTTGATGAAGGCCTTACCATTGCCGTAGGCGCATTTTTAACCTATCCGGCAGATATTCCCAGCAATCTTGAACACCGTGCTAAAGGTCTTTTCGCTGCCGTATGTATAGTAGTGGGCAGTACCCTTGCAGTAAATATACTACACCCGTACCCGTGGCTGTTTTACCCATTAATTACAATATTTATATTTTTTCTTTCGATGATATCTGTCTACGGGCAGCGCGCTACAATGGTAGCTTTCTCCGGTTTGTTAGCAATAGCGCTTAGTACAGGGCACATTAACACCGGATGGGAAATTGTAACATATGCAAGCCTTGTACTTGCCGGTGGGCTAATTTATACCGTGCTATCTGTAACTTTTAACTTTTTAAGCCCGCACCGATATGCCGAACTGCAAATTGCAGAATGCCTTAAGCTTACCGGAAAATATATGAAACTGCGCGGCGACCTGTGGAATGCCGATGCTGACAGGGGTGCTATTGTAGAGAAACAATTAAACCTGCAGGTAGACATAAACCTTACTCATGAAAATTTAAGAGAAGTACTTATTCGCAACAGGTCTAATTCCGGTAGTTCGAACCGAAGCAGGAGGATGCTGCTCGTGTTTACCTCGCTTATGGAAATCTTAGAAATTGCCCTTTCTACATCTTTTGACCACAGCAAATTGCACCAAAAATTTGGCGCCCACTCTAAGGTACTTACAACCTATCAAACCCTGGCTTACAACCTTGCCTCTACCCTTAAAAAAATAAGTAAAAGTATAGAGAACCGTACCAAATATGTACCAAAACATAACCTCCTGGCCGACCTGGAAGCACTTGAAAATACCATTACAGAATATGAGCAGCTACTGGGCAAAGAGGATGCCGCCGAAGGCGTTTGGATGCTTACTAACATGGTACACTATGCCGAAAAGCAAATTGAAAAGATAAAGATAATTGAGCGTTCGTTTGGCATTAATGCCAGTTTTAAAGACCTTGCTAAAAACCGTGATAAAGACCTTGATAAATTTCTTTCGCCGGAGTTTTACAGGGTTGATACCATAAAGGAAAACCTTACTTTTTCATCAACTATCTTTAGGCATTCACTGCGCCTTGCCATTACCATAGCATGTGGTTTTATTATAGGAGGTTTGTTCCCGCTGCAAAACGTGTACTGGATATTGCTTACTATAGTGGTTATTATGCGGCCGGGCTATGGGCTTACCAAGCAACGCTCTTACCAGCGTATTATAGGTACAATTACGGGAGGTATTATTGCTTTTGCCATACTTAGTGTGGTGCACCATCCTGTAATTATTGGCACGCTTATTATTGTGTGCATGCTGCTGGGTTACACGTTTACAGCTATTAACTACCGCATTGGGGCAACGTTTGTAACCATGTATGTTATCTTTTTGTATGGCTTGCTTACGCCAGATATTAACCACGTGCTGCAATACCGTATTATAGATACCGTGGTAGGATCTGCGCTTGCATTTATAGGCAATTACTTTTTGTGGCCGTCGTGGGAGTTTATGAACCTGCCTGTTTTTATAAAAAAATCTATAGAGGCAAACCGGAATTACCTTGCCGAAATTTCGCAATTCTACAACCAAAAAGGCTCTGTTACTACACCTTACAGGCTGGCACGCAAAAATGCTTTTGTAGAGTTGGGTAACCTTATGTCATCCTACCAGCGTATGGCCCAGGAACCAAAATCGAAACAAAAACAGCAGCAGCAAGTGTATAAACTGGCAGTGCTTAACCACACGTTGTTATCATCATTGGCATCGTTGGGTACTTATACACAGTCGCATAAAACCTACAAGGCATCTGAAGCTTTTAATGTTGTGGTAACTACCGTGATACGAAATCTTGATACTGCCATTGCCCTGCTTACCATGAATGTACTGGCCGAAGAAGCGCAGAAGGCACATAACGAAGAGCTGGCCACACGCTTTACCGAACTTAAAAACATCAGGGCACGCGAGCTGCGTGAAATTCATGTAACCGATGAAGAGGAATTTAAACTAAAAATGGAAGAAGCCCATTTGGTTATAGAGCAACTTGTTTGGCTTAACAGCCTTTCAGAAAAAATTGTAAAGGCAGCAAGGACGCTGGAATTAGGAAAATAGAAATTTAGGTTGTTAGTTTTATTTATAATTAGGGTTGTAATTTATCATTAAACTTCATTACAACACCCGCATTCTTTTCCAGCCACTTTACATCATCTTCAGTCATCACTTTTTTTCTTTTCATAATAAACTTAAAATGATTGTATTCTTTATCCGATAAATTGCCTACTTTATTCTCAATCTTAAAAATGGTTTTTAGTTTTTTATCAAAATCTTCGTTGCGCATAATACAAATCATATTCGCACTATGTAAATCTTTACGCCCGCCCGATCTCATTCTTTCAAACGACGGATAACCGTAAGTCTCTGTAATCAGTATAAGGCTTTCTAAATTTTTACCCGAAACAATATCGCAAAAAGCATCACTATTTATAGGCTCTACGTCATTTTTATAACCTAAATATTCAGAAATATTTATTGACGGCACAGGATTATATCCCACCACAATTTCTTTGTAAAAACGCGAAAAACTCATTTTTATCTTTTCATCCGTAGGTTTAAGAAAATACGTAAGTGCGCAATTATCCAGGTAATTTGCCATATGGAGAAGATCGCTTACTTTTTGTTTGTCTGCTTCTAAAAGAGAATCTTTTACAGGTTGGCAAAATCCCGATGCAGAGCATAGTAGCACTATAAATATGTAAAGTTGTTTCATGTAAAGTAAACTGATGGTTGCATTTAACAAATATATGGTAACACAACCAAACAAAAAATACCTATTAGTGGGTATCTTTTGTTTAATAGTTTACAGATGCATAATTAATCATACCATCTGCAGATTTATTATAGCATAATATAGTTAAATAATATACCTGCATAAACCACCTGTAATTAACTACAAACTGCAAACTAAAAACGCTTTTGCCACGTTAACAATTAGATTGCCTTTAAAAATTATAAATTAATAGCTATTTTTACCAAAAATTGTTTAACGCTATGCGCCATCTTTTACTATTGCTTTTACTGGGCTTTGCCGTAACCTTTACCTCATGCCGTGATGATTTTGAATTTGAACCCAGCACCGGCGGGCTCGAATTTTCGCGCGATACTGTGTACCTTGATACGGTTTTTACAAATGTAGGATCAAGCACATACACGCTAAAAGTATACAACCGCAGCAATAAAGATATTAGCATTCCAAGAATAGCATTGGGTAAAAGTGATTCTAAATACCGCCTTATGGTAGATGGCGTTCACGGACAATCTTTCAATAATGTAGAACTTTTAGCTAAAGACAGTATGTTCATTTTTATAGAAACCACTATAGATTATACAGACTATGCCAATGATAATACAACCTTTTTGTATACCGATAACATACAGTTTACCAGCAATAACGGCAACCAGAGTGTAGAGCTTGTAACGCTCGTACAGGATGCTTACTTTTTGTTCCCGCAACGAAATGATCAGGGGCTATATGAGGCCGTGCGTTATGACAGTGGTATTAACCCCGACGACGAACTTTTTATTTACGGCTTTAACTTAGACCATGCCGACCACGATGACGAATACCATTGGAAAAACACCAAGCCTTATGTAATATACGGCTACGCTACCGTTCCTGATGGCCAGACCCTTGTGGTAGATCCAGGAGCAAGAATACATTTTCATGCCGACTCCGGGCTTATGGTTCGTCCCGGCGCAAGGCTGGAAATTAATGGTTCACGATCGTCTACCGCTGCTTTAGAAAATGAAGTGATTTTTGAAGGCGACAGGCTCGAACCCGATTTTGTAGATATTCCCGGGCAATGGGGATCTGTATTAATTATGTCGGGGGCAAATAATACCATTAACCACCTTACCGTAAAAAATGCCAACATAGGTATCTTCGCGCAGGCACCTACAGGAGACAATAGCACAAGACCCAAGTTAAACATAAACAATTCGCAAATATATAACTGCACTAACTTCGGCCTTTTTAGCATACATGGTACTATTACGGGTACTAATCTTGTAGTAAACAATGCAGGACAGGCGTCAGTATCTTTAGTGCAGGGTGGAACATACGATTTTAAGCAATGTACTTTTGCAAACTATTTTAACAGCTACAACCAGGTTCCTGTACTAATTAATAATTACTGGATTGTTGGCAATACTGCCCGCCTCTCTGATGTTTCAGCAAACTTTGACAATTGCATTATATACGGTTCGGGTAATTTGGGGATTTCGTTAGAAAAATATGTTGACCCAACCACCGGTGAAACCACAAATTTTAAGGCCGTGTTTAACCACAGCCTAATAAAACTTGTAGACACTGGCAACCAGCTTGCAAACAATTCGTTGTATAAATATGAAACAAATACTGCCGAAAACGATACTTATTATCCTGGCAGTGTAATTGCAAAATCATCTACTAACAACAGGCCAAGATTTGAAGATGCAGAAAATAATAAGCTAAATCTTATTACTAATGATGCTGCAAACCCTGCAAATCCGGGTCCTGAAGGCAGTGCCGACCCAATTGTTGCCGCAGCTGTAGGCCCCGATATTAAAGGTATTGCAAGGAGTGCATCTGCACCGGATATTGGCGCTTACGAGAGCCAGCCCGCACCGGCAGAATAATTTTAAGATAGTTTCTTTCAACTATTTTTCATAATTTTAGGCAACCAACTTAAAAAACAGTCAATTATGAAAAGTACCTGCATTGCACTATCTGCCCTTGCATTGTGTTTCATGTCGTGTAAAGACGGCGTAAAGATTCAGACCTCTACTACCGAAACCAACGATACCATAGCCGTTAAGGACACGGTTAACGATAAACCACTTGACTCTGTACAAACTGAACAAGCCTGGAAAGAATATGCAACGCCCGGTTTTGCCCACAAAATGATGGCTGATGAACAGGGCTCTTGGAATGTTACCATGACTTTCTGGACCAACCCCGATGCACTTCCCGAAGCCTACACCTCCACAGCCGAAGTAAGGATGATATTAGGCGGCCACTACCAGGAAACTTTTTACAGTGGCACCATGATGGGAATGCCGTTTGAAGGCAAAAGCACCCTTGCGTATAACAACAAAAGCGGCGAATATACCTCTACCTGGATAGACAATATGGGTACCGGAATGATGGTTACTAAAGGCCATTATGACGAAGCCGTTAAAGCCATGAACCTTACAGGCCAGATGACAGACCCCATTACCGGAAAGAATATTAATATTCGTGAGGTGTATACCCTTGTAGATGCCAATACCCGCAAGCTTGAAACCTACGACACTAAGCAAGGCCAGAAGGAATTTAAAAGTATGGAGATCGTGTTGAAGAGGAAGAGGTAGGTTTTTAACTACTTTAAAAATGTGGAATATATAATATTTACTACATTTATGTTGATTACATTTTAGTTTAAATATTAACGTTATACGATAAAAATATGTCAGATAAAAAGAAAGCCATTTGGCTAACATACGATTTTGGTTTAAAAGGAGATTACACAGGTTTATTTACTTGGCTAGACAATCATAAAGCCGTTGAATGTGGATCAGGCATGGCTTTTTTTAAGTTTGAAACTAATTTAAATAAATTTAGTGATATACTTGAACAATTAAAAAGTGAATTATTGGATTCTATAAAACTCTCACAAACTGACCGATTATACGCCATAATTAGAGATGAAGATACAAATCTTATTAAAGGAAAATTTATCAGTGGTAGTAGAAGAGAGTCTCCATGGCAAGGCTATGGCAAAATTCGTAATAACGATTATGCTGATACAGAATGAAATTTAATATATTAATCGACTCATGCTTTTGGATAGCGCTATATGATCAAGGGGATCAACAAGCACAAAAAGCTGAAAAAATAGCCGAAGATATTAGTAACGAAAATTTAATTATACCATTCCCTACACTTTATGAATTTGTCAACTCACGCCTATCACGCAGAGATACAAAGATTCAATTCGAACAATTACTTGGAAGACCAAACATTAAACTTCTAAGTGATGAAGAATATAAAGAATCAGCATTAGAAAATTTTTTCATAAAAAGTAGATATGGTCATTCAGATGTCAGCTTGGTGGATGAAGTATTAAAACTTATTATTTCGGATATTAATATCAAAATTGACTATATTGTAACCTTTGATCAAGGTTTAATTAATTCATCAATCGCTCGAGGAATAAAAAATCTCTCATAATTATTTCCTATCAACAAATTTATCCCCTTTCAAATCAACTTTTTTACACTTGCCTAATTGCTCTTTTTTGATTAATTTTGCACCTTAAACAACAACACACATACTAATGATCCATTTCTTCGGAAACCAGACCAATACGGTTTTTGCAGTACAGTCGCAAAACCAGCTTTCGGCAGAGGATATTTCAAAATTAAAGTGGCTTTTTGGCAACGCGCATAAAATAGAAAAATCCGTCCTTACGGATTTTTTTGTTGGCCCACGTGCCACCATGATCACGCCCTGGAGTACTAATGCTGTAGAGATTACCCAGAATATGGGTATCGAAGGCATTATCCGCATCGAGGAGTTTGAGAAAGTAGCTGAGGCCGATGCCAAATTCGACCCTATGCTTTCGCAAAAGTATGACGGCCTTACACAGGATATTTACACCATTAACATCAAGCCGGAGCCTATTCTCGAAATTGAGGATATCGCCGCTTACAATAAACAGGAAGGGCTTTCGCTAAACCCTGAAGAGGTAGACTACCTTAATAATCTATCTGCAAAACTGGGCAGAAAATTAACCGACAGCGAAGTGTTTGGCTTCTCTCAGGTTAATAGCGAGCACTGCCGCCACAAGATATTCAACGGTACATTTGTAATAGATGGCGAAGAGAAACCTTCATCATTATTCAAGCTTATCAAGAAAACATCGGTAGAGACACCGGGCGATATCGTTTCGGCATACAAAGACAATGTGGCGTTTATAAAAGGCCCGCGTGTACAGCAATTTGCTCCTGAAACGGCTGATAAACCCGACTTCTACGCGATTAAAGAATTCGACTCGGTTATCTCAATAAAAGCAGAAACCCACAACTTCCCTACCACGGTAGAGCCGTTTAACGGTGCTGCTACAGGGGCAGGCGGAGAAATTCGCGACAGGCTTGCCGGTGGTCAGGGATCGCTACCGCTTGCAGGTACAGCGGTGTATATGACAGCCTACTCAAGACTGGAAGAAAACAGGACATGGGAAGATGGTATGGACGAGCGCAAATGGCTGTACCAAACCCCAATGGACATATTGATAAAAGCCTCTAACGGAGCGTCAGATTTTGGTAATAAATTCGGGCAACCGCTTATTACAGGGTCGGTACTTACGTTTGAACACGAGGAAGCCGGACGCAAACTTGGCTTTGATAAAGTAATAATGCTTGCCGGTGGTGTAGGCTATGGTAAAGCCAGCCAGGCTGCCAAGCAAAAACCACAGGCGGGAGACAAAATTGTTATACTGGGTGGCGAAAACTACCGCATTGGTATGGGCGGCGCAGCAGTATCGAGTGCAGATACAGGTGCTTTTGCATCGGGTATCGAGCTTAATGCCGTACAGCGTTCTAACCCCGAAATGCAAAAACGTGCGGCTAACGCTGTACGCGGACTGGTAGAAGCTGATGTTAACCCTATTGTTTCTATTCACGATCACGGTGCTGGCGGACACTTAAACTGCCTTAGTGAACTTGTAGAAGAAACAGGCGGTAAAATAGACCTTGACAAATTGCCGGTGGGCGACCCTACCCTTTCGGCTAAAGAAATTATAGGTAACGAGAGCCAGGAACGTATGGGCCTTGTTATCGGGCAAAAAGATATTGATACCTTGCAACGCATTGCCGATCGTGAGCGTAGCCCAATGTATGCCGTGGGCGATGTAACCGGCGACCATAGGTTTACTTTTGAAAGTGCTACTACCCATGCAAAACCAATGGATTTTGCACTGGAAGATATGTTTGGTTCTTCGCCAAAAACCATAATGGAAGATAAAACGGTTGCCGTTAATTACAGTAACCCTGAATATACACAGGAAAAACTGCACGATTACCTTAACCAGGTATTGCAGCTTGAAGCCGTGGCCAGTAAAGACTGGTTAACTAATAAAGTAGACCGTTGCGTGGGTGGTAAAGTTGCCAAGCAGCAAACGGCCGGCCCTATTCAGCTACCGTTAAATAATGTGGGCGTTATGGCGCTCGATTATGCCGGTAAAGAAGGTATAGCAACCACTATAGGCCACTCCCCTGTTTCGGCACTGGTAGATCCTGTTGCGGGTAGCCGTAACTCTATTGGTGAGGCGTTATCTAACATTGTTTTTGCTCCGCTTAAAGACGGTTTGGCAAGCGTATCGCTTTCGGCCAACTGGATGTGGGCTTGCAAGAACGAAGGCGAAGATGCCCGTTTGTATGAAGCCGTACAAGGCTGTAGCGATTTTGCTATCGAGTTGGGTATTAACATTCCTACCGGTAAAGATTCGCTTTCTATGAAACAAAAATACCCTGACGGCGATGTTATTGCCCCGGGTACCGTGATTATATCTGCCGCAGGTAACTGCAGCGACATTCGTAAAGTGGTAGAGCCTGTACTTAAAAAGAACGGCGGCAACATTTACCACATTAACCTTAGCGGTGATGCCTTTAAACTGGGCGGATCGTCTTTCGCGCAGGTGCTTAACAAAGTGGGCAGCGACGTACCCACAATTAAAGATGCAGCCAATTTTAAAAATGCTTTTAATACTATACAAGATTTAATTAAAGACGGTAAAATTGCGACAGGCCATGATATAGGCAGCGGTGGTCTTATCACTACCCTTCTTGAAATGAGCTTCCCTAACGTTAACCTTGGTGCTGAATATGACCTTACTGCCCTTAATGAAGCTGACACTGTTAAAGCATTATTTGCCGAGAACATTGCGATTGTTATTCAGGCAGATGCTGCTGTTGAAGAAATTTTTGCTAAAAACAACGTAGCGTTCACTCTTATAGGCAAGCCTAAAGAGGGTAACACGGTAACCGTTAAGAACGGCGATGCTAACTATACTTTTGACGTTAAAGAAACAAGGGATACCTGGTTTAAAACTTCTTACCTGCTTGACCAGAAACAAAGTGGCAAACAAAAAGCACAGGAACGTTACAACAACTATAAAAACCAACCGTTACAGTACACATTCCCAAGCCAGTTTACAGGTAAAAAAGTGGTGTTAGACCCATCTAAACCACGCCCTAAAGCGGCAATTATCCGTGAGAAAGGCAGTAACTCTGAACGTGAAATGGCAAACGCCATGTACCTTGCCGGTTTTGATGTGAAAGACGTACACATGACCGACCTTATTTCCGGCCGCGAAACGCTCGAAGATATTCAGTTTATTGGTGCTGTGGGAGGTTTCTCTAACAGCGATGTACTGGGCTCGGCTAAAGGCTGGGCAGGTGCTTTCCTTTATAACGAAAAAGCTAAAATTGCCTTAGAGAAATTCTTTGCAAGGGAAGACACACTATCGGTAGGTATTTGTAACGGCTGCCAGCTGTTTATAGAGCTTGGCCTTATTAACCCCGACCATGAAGTAAAACCACGCATGCTGCATAACGACAGTAAAAAACACGAAAGTGGCTTTACATCGGTTACCGTGCAGGAAAACAGCTCGGTTATGCTAAGCACACTTGCCGGTAGTACGCTGGGTGTATGGATCTCTCACGGTGAAGGTAAATTCGACTTACCGTATACCGAAGATAAATATGATGTTGTGGCTAAATATGCTTATAACGGCTACCCGGCCAACCCTAACGGCTCAAGCTTTGATGTTGCCATGATGGCAAGCAACAACGGCCGCCACCTGGTTATGATGCCGCACATAGAGCGCTCTATGTTCCAGTGGAACTGGGCTTACTACCCTGAAGGCCGTACCGATGAGGTTTCGCCATGGCACGAAGCGTTTGTTAACGCCCGTGAGTGGATTGAGAAACAGTAGTCAGTATTCAGTTTACAGTTTACAGACTTTTAGACAGAAGATAATAGATGATAGATGCCTCCAGAAATGGGGGCTTTTTTTTGTTTTTTTTGAAAAAATCCGATTACGAATAAAATAATATGATTCACAAGAAAAAAAAGTTACAACCAAAATTTAGTATATTTGAAATAAAAAAATTAAATGCGGATTGATAAATTATATATTCAAAATTTTAGAGGCTTCGAATATAAGGAGATTACTTTAAATTCCAATTTTACTGTTGCTATTGGTGATAATGGCATGGGAAAATCAACTCTTTTATATGCTTTACAAGTCGCGTTAGGTGCCTATTTACAATGCTTACCTATCCCTGCTTCACCCGTATATCGACGACAATTCAAAAAGCATGAAAGATTTATCAAGTGGGATACAAATGACCGCGATTATCTTTATAATAAAGAAGAAACTTCAATAAAAACTATTGCTGAATTTGCACCAAACAACAAACCAATCCAATGGACTAGAACTATGCTTGCAAATGGGACTACAAGCCATAATAGAAAAAATAGTTCGCAATTGATGGATTCTGTAAATAAACTCCTTTCAAAAAAACAAAATAAGACTAAAATTTTACCTGTAGTTGCCAGTTTCGGAACTGAAAGAACAGGAGCTCAACTTAGAAAAGTTAGACAGGCACAAAGTAGACGTAGTAGAATGGAGAAAGGCTATTTAGCTGCATTAACATCTAAAGTTGACTTTGATGGAGTGATTGAATGGCTACATAATTATGACTATGAACTAAAATATAATAAAGAATTTGAAGGCACCAAAGAAGCTGTTTTTGAAGCAATCACTATTGCCATACCGTATTTAAAAGATGTTGGATATAATTACCGCTATCAAGAAATTGATGCAGTAGTAGATATTGATGAAAATCATCTTGGTAAAAAAACTCATTCGAATATGAGCGACGGATTAATAGCAATGTTGAATTTGGTTGCTGAATTGGCCTTTCGTTGTGTAGTTTTAAATGGTTTTTTAGGAATTAACGCAGTAAAGCAATCTAGAGGTGTCGTTATGATTGACGAATTAGATATGCATTTACATCCCAATTGGCAAAGACATGTTGTAAGAGATTTAAAAAATGCATTTCCAAACTTGCAATTTATTGTAACCACTCATTCACCCTTTATAGTACAAAGTTTAAAATCTGAGGAATTAATAATTATTGATGAGGAAATCAAAAAAGATGGGGATCCATTTAAAAAAAGTATTGAAGAAGTGTCTGCAAAAGAAATGGGAGTGGATGATATACCCAGAAGTATAGAATTTATAGAAATGCAAAAAGTTGCTGAAGAATATTATACATTAATCAATCAAGGCAAAACCAGCAAAAATGACGAGGAAACTTTCAAATTAAGAAAAAGGTTAAATGAATTAGAAGAATATTTTGCTGAAGATCCTGCGTTTGTGGCCGCTTTAAAAGTAGAACGACAAATTAATGATATATGAGACCACTTAACAAAATAGCTTGGCCTCTATTTGATGGATTACCAAAAAGTTATAAACCACATACAAAAGCAAAAATTGATTTAGAAGAAAATCTGGATTATTATTGTTGTTACTGTGAGGTTTATAGTTCTGATTTGGAAGTTGAGCATGTAATCTCACAAAACCAAGATAACACATTAGCTAACTCTTGGGATAACTTTTTATTGGCATGCGGTAGATGTAATGGAAGAGATAATAAAACTAATAAACCAGTAAATTTATCCTTGATACATTTTCCACATATTAACAATACTTTCATTTCATTTATATATGAAGAAGGTGGGCTTGTCAAAATAAATCCTGCATTGACTGGAGATTCGCACATACATGCGTCAAACATGTTAGACTTAGTAGGAATTGATAAATATCCTGGAAATCCAAAATATCCAAATTTAAACCCAAATGATACCCGATGGAATCACAGACGAATTGCTTGGGAATGGGCGACTAGACTTCTTGAAAACTATATTAATGGAAAATTATCTGCAATTGAAGTTGTAGAATTTGCAACACAGAGAGGTTTTTTTTCTGTTTGGTTTTCAGTATTTCATAATTCTCCTGAAGTAAGAAAACAATTGATTGAAAGTTTTAATGGCACTTGTAATAATTGTTTTGATCCTTTGAACAATTATAATCCCATCAATCGAAATCTTGAAAACTTAATTGACCCAACCTAATATCTATCACAAATACTGCTTAATCATTTCTTTTAATCTATAAAATCTTTGTAAAGGCATGTCGCAAATTAAAAAGATAAATACTCATAAACTTTTACAGCATAAAAAACCCTCTTACTTGCGTAAAAGGGTTTCCTATTTTATATATATCTAAAGCTAATTAGATACCTGCAACAATAGCAAGAAAATCATCTGCCTTAAGAGCCGCACCGCCTATAAGGCCGCCGTCTACATCGGGTTTAGAGAAAATTTCGCGGGCGTTGTCCGGTTTCACGCTGCCTCCGTAAAGGATAGACGTTTCTTCGGCAATTTTGCTGCCTATGTTAGTGTGTAATAACGAACGTATAAACGCGTGCATTTCCTGCGCCTGCTCAGGAGAAGCCGTTTCGCCGGTACCTATAGCCCAAACAGGCTCGTAAGCCAGTACAATGCTTGCCCAGTCGCTTTCGCTGATGTGGAACAAACCTTCCCTTAACTGAGATTCTACCAGGTTAAAGTGGTTGCCCGATTGCCTGTCGGCAAGCTCTTCGCCAAAACAGAAAATAACCGTTAGGTTATGTGCTAAAGCAGTAGTTACTTTTTGAGCCAGTAATGCATTGTTTTCATGAAAATAAGCCCTGCGCTCTGAATGGCCTAAAATAACCGTGTTTACCTTAATGCTTTTAAGCATGTTTACAGAAATTTCTCCCGTGTAAGCGCCGCTTTCGGCCTGGTGCATATTTTGTGCAGCTACAATAATAGTACTGCCCGCAGTTTGCTTAACAGCCGCCTGAAGGTTTACAAATGTAGGTGCCACAACAATTTTAGCAATAGTATTTTCGGGCTTTTTAGCAAGCAGTTCCTCAAGCAATGCTTCGGTTTGCTGGCTGTCGTTGTTCATCTTCCAGTTTCCTGCAACGATTTTTTTTCTCATTATTTTAGGTTTTTTAATGTCTGTATTAGTTTGGCATCATCAGCTTCTATAGCTTTAAACAATGCTATTTTTCCGGTCTTGTCTACCACCATATAGCGCGGAATCCAGTCCAACTGTACCGATTTTGCAAATTCGCCCTGTTTCATATTGGTACCCACATGGTAGTTGTCACCTTTGGTGCCAAATGTTTCAATGCCTTTCAACCATCTTTCGTCTTCCCTGTCGTAAGACAAAAACAGGTACGATACATTAGGAAACTGTTTTTGCAGCTCGTGGACTTTAGGCATGCCTTTTTTACAATCCGGGCACCATGAAGCCCATACATCTATAACAACGGTTTTACCTTTATACTTGGCAAGGATGTCTTTAAAAGCGATTTCCTTCCCATCGGTCGATTTCATGGTAGCATTTAGTGCCTCAGTAGTAAAGGTAGTAGGTTCCTGTGCCTGTGTGCAAGATATCATGGCGAAAAATAATATGGGTAATAAAAGTAATTTTTTCATTTTTCAAATTTTATAGAGTAACAAATTTACGATAACCTGAGTAACAATTACAGGGCCAAAGCTAATTATTTACCCTGCTTTTACCATTTCTTTAAGTAATGCCGGGATGCAACGCTGGTTTAAGTGCTAAAAACATTCTTTAAAAATAACGTACTAATTACCTTAAAAAAACTCACCAAAATGCAACAGCACTCCCGACGGATCATGCAAAAAACATTCTTTGCCCCAATGCTCCACACGTATCTCTATAAGCTTTACATCTTTGTATTTTTCAGGCAGGTTCAACACTAACAACTCATCATACACCTGCTGGGTATTTTCTACCTCAAAAAACACCATAGTATTTTCTATCCAGTCTTTTAAATAATAGTCCTGCAAATAAAAACCAAGTTCTCCCCATGTAAATAAAGATAATACCGGACCTAAAACAATTTCTTTAAAGCCTACGTCTTTGTAAAAGTTACTGGATTCTTTAAAGTTTTTAGCCCCTATAAAAGGCCGTATAGAAACCGGATTCTGTATCATCTAAAATTATTTTAGTGTTATTACTTCAAATGTAAAACATGTGCATATTATTCCAATCGTATTCTTGGGTCGAGCCATGCATAAATAATATCGACCAGTATATTTATTACAACAAAGGTAGCGGCAATAACCAGTACCGATCCCATAATAACAGGCAGGTCGAGCGTGTTTAGTGCTTCAACCACTTCTTTGCCAAGGCCGTTCCACCCAAAAATATATTCTACAAATACGGCACCGGCAAGCATAGAGGCAAACCAGCCCGATATAGCCGTAACCACAGGGTTCAGCGCATTTTTAAGCGCATGCCTGCGGATGATATTCAGTTCGCTTAACCCCTTGGCGCGGGCGGTACGTATGTAATCCTGGCCCATAACTTCGAGCAATGAGTTACGCATTAATTGTATTACCACCCCAAGCGGACGGATGCCCAATACTATGGCCGGCAATATGATGTTTTTCCATTTTATATAAGAGCCTTCACCAAAATCGTCTACCTCATACAGGCTGCCTGTCATGTTCAGGTGTGTATATTTATTCAGTAAAAAGCCGAATACCCATGCAAACAAAATGGCTGCAAAAAAGGAGGGCAGGCTCATGCCCAGCGTACTTACAAGGGCAATAACCCTGTCTATCCAGGTATCTTTATATAACGCCGATACAATGCCTAACGCTATCCCTATAAAAATGGCAATAACTATAGCAAAGCAGGCAAGCACAACCGTATTAGGCAAGGTATCGCCTATTACCTGTGTTACTTTCTTACCGCTTTTCTGGAAGCTTTCGCGCAGGTAAGGCGCCTTAAGCACTGTTGTTGTACTCCCAATGGTAAAGAGCTTGGCAGCAGTATATTTTCCTTCGGCTAAAAAAGTATAATCGTCAGGGTTGGTGCTGTGAAAAGAGATTGGCAGCAGGTCGTTAATATAATACAGGTACTGTGTGCTAACGGGTTTATCGAACCCGTACTTTTTTTTGATAATTGCAAGCTGCTCGCTGTTTTCATTCTGGTCGAGCATCATGCGGGCGGGGTCGCCGGGTAGTACTGTAAACAAAAAGAAGATTACCGTTACCACCCCAAAGAGTGTTAGCAGTGCATATCCTGTTTTGTATAGTAAGTACTTTAGCAAGCTTTGTTGTTTTTTATTGATGTTATTGCATTCCGAGAACAGGACAATCCGTTATATATTTGAGATTCTTCGACTCCGCTGCGCTACGCTCACAATGACAAACCGTTTATTTACATTTTGACGAAGGACAAATCTTATTTTTTATCAATATGAGATTCTTCGAATCCGCTGCGCTGCGCTCAGAATAACAAACCATTCGCTTCCATTTTTACGAAGGGAAAATCTCTTATTTTTTATACGGTTTGTTAACAGCCTTAAGTAAATCGGCTGCTACAAATTTATCGTTGGCAATACCGTTCCATTCGGCAATTTTATTACCATTCCACAGGTAAAAAACACCCGGGGTATCTTTGCTGTTGCCCAAGGTTTTCCAGAAGGTACCCACATCAAGCACTTTGTAAGGATACTGCTTACCGGCAAACTTAAAGAAGTCCGGAATCAGGTCCGCTTCTTCATCCATAAAAGCAATATACACATCAGGGAAATTCTTGTCTTTGGCTTTCATTTCTGTAAGCTGTTTGGCTGTTTCGCGGCAGTGCTCGCAACCCGGTGCAAAAAAGGCCATTATTTTTTTGCCTTTATCTGCCGCAGGGAAAAGCTGCGCATAGCCCGATGATGCCTGTGCAGGTTCGTTAGCTACCGGTGTAGCTGCAGGTGCTTCGGCGGTGGGAGTTTCAGTTGTTTCCGGCTGTGTTGCAGTATTAGAAAGCTCCGGTGCAGGCAGGCTGTCTAAAGATTGTTCGCTCCCAGCATCAATTGTAGCCTCAGGTGTAAAAATTGTTTCGCTTGTAGTTTTCCTGGCTATAGGCGCTATCATATAAATAGCTAATATACACGCAAATATTACGGTTGTAAGCACCCAGATATTTTTAGCATCAGGTGTATGTTTTAGCACCGCCAACAGCCAAAATAACAAGGCTATGGCAACAACATTTTTTATAATAGCCTCAATAGGTGTCATGGGCAGCAATTCGCCAAAACAACCGCAGTTGCCCGCATTGCCTTTGGTTGCAATTTCATAGCTAAGCTGTGCTATAAATATGGCCAGTAGAGCAATTGTGGTAGGTATAACCAGTTTTTTTAGGTAGTGGGGCTGCAGTAATAAAAACCCAAGGGCAAACTCAAAGCCTATAAGTGTACGCGAAAAATATACCGCCAGCCCTTCAGAAAAACCTAAAGGTATAAGCTGCTTCATTTCAAATGTGGTAATGGCAAAATAAGGCGAATCGTATAATTTGGCAGTAGCCGACAGTAAAAATAAAAAGGCAAGTATGCCCCTTAGAATATAAGGCAGGTATTTTTTTATATCTTCCATAAAATTACGTTTTCCCAAAAATAAAGTTAAAGCCGGGTTGTTGTTGTTAATGAGTTGTTATTTGGCAATGCCCATTAAAATGAGGGCAAATACCGCATAATTAAGCATATCCTGATAGTTGGCATCTATCCCTTCAGACACTAACGTTTTGCCTTTATTATCTTCAATCTGTTTTACGCGAAGCAATTTTTGCAGGATAAGATCGGTTAAAGAGCTTACGCGCATTTCACGCCATGCCTCGCCATAATCGTGGTTTTTGGCCTCCATAAGGGTTTTGGTAAGCAGCACTTTTTCGTCATACAGCAATGTTGCTTCATCTACACCAAGGTCGGGTTGTGTAGCTACACCTCTGTCCAGCTGTATCAATGCCATAATAGAATAATTGATGATACCAATGAATTCGCCGGTTTCATCCTCGTTAACCATGCGTACTTCGTTTTCCTGAAGGCTGCGTATGCGCTGCGCTTTTATAAAGATCTGATCTGTTAATGATGGCAGGCGGAGTATACGCCAGGCACTGCCATAATCGGTCATTTTATTTATGTATAACTGTCTGCAAATGGCAATAACGCGGTCGTATTCGCTGGATGTAGTACTCATTTAAGTAGTATCTTTGTATTGATTTTTTTTTCAAATGTACTAAAAAACGCCCCTATACCAAAGGCATTTTTAAAAAACCAAAGCTTATGTTGATTAACTGCAAAGGCAGGCTTACAGATATTTCATTGCCAAAAGTAATGGGGATACTAAACTGCACACCCGACTCTTTTTTTGATGGCGGAAAATACCGAAACGAAACCCAGCTACTGCAACAGGCAGAAAAGATGCTGACAGACGGTGCCACATTCATAGACCTTGGCGCATACTCCAGCAAGCCCAATGCCGAGTTTGTAAGCGAAGACCAGGAACTGCAACGCATTGTACCGGTAGTAGAACTGCTAATAAAGCATTTTCCCGATGTTTTACTTTCTATTGACACGTTTCGTGCTAAAGTTGCCGAAGCCTGCATATTAAGCGGCGCTGCCATTATTAATGATATTGCCGCAGGACACCTTGATGCTGCCATGCTGCCAACTGTTGGCAAGCTGAAAGTGCCTTACATTATGATGCACATGCGGGGCAACCCGCAAACTATGGTAAAGCTTACGCAGTATGACGATATTATTAAGGAGATGCTCTTTTATTTTTCTGAAAGGATACACACTGCCCGAGCCCACGGCATAGACGATATTATTATAGACCCCGGCTTTGGCTTTGCCAAAACGCTGACCCAAAACTATGAGGTGCTTAATAAAATGGAGCTTTTTGAGATTACCGGCCTTCCGCTGCTTGCCGGCGTTTCCCGCAAATCGATGATTTACAAATTGCTGGGTACTACCCCGCAGGAAGCACTTAACGGTACTGCCGTATTAAACACATTTGCCCTTACTAAAGGTGCTAAAATTTTGCGGGTACATGACGTAAAAGAAGCAGCTGAAGCCGTAAAAATTTTTGAGGCATTGCAGGGTAAACATTAAAACAATAATGAACCCAGGTTACTTACCGTAAAAACAAGCATCGTTTAAAAAAAAAAGCGCATCTTAAAAGTAATTTTTAGGCGGTTCTTTTTTGGTTGATGTTTTTTAGAGATGTCTTCTTGATTAAAAAATAATGATATTGTATCATATTGCCAGTTTAGGCCCTGCACTGAACTTTTTCAGGTTGTGAGCCATAGCTAATAACCCTGTTTCTAAACTTACTTTATCAAGCCTCCTTAGCATAAACCTCCTGAAGTTCATGTTTTGTTTGATATTGGCAAAGATGGCTTCTATCTCCCAACACCTTCTTTTACGTTTAGCCACACCTTTTTCCAATAAAAGCAGTTCTTTAGCTTGTTTTTTGAGTCGTAAGAGATTGTAATTGCGTTCTACAATACGATTGCCTTTAGCTTTATGGCATTGTCCCTGCATGGGGCATCCCGCACAGTTTTGTGCCTGGTAGCGTATGTATGCTTGCTCAAAACCTGTTTTGGTGGTGTCCTGCTTTATACCGATGTTTAGCATCGGCTGCCCTATCGGACAATAATAAATATCCTGCCCTTCATTATAAAAAAGGTTGTCAGGCAGGAACGGGATTTCTGCGCGTTTTTTATCATGCTGCTCTTTGTGGAAGTAGTTATATTTCACAAAGCCTGTAATATCATTTTCTTCAAGGTAAGTGTAATTTTCTTCACTGCCATAACCTGCGTCTGCTGTAACACTATCGGGAGATTCCCCATAGCTGTTGATATGCTCATTGAGATGGTTTTTCAATGTGGTAGTATCTGCTGTAGTTTGGGCAAGGGTATAATTGGTGATGTACTGGTTGTTGCTGGAAGCCTGTAGGTTGTAGCCGGGCTTGAGCTGCCCGTTGCCCATATGGTCTTCTTTCATGCGCATAAAGGTGGCATCAGGATCGGTCTTGCTGTAGCTGTTGCGCTCCCCCAATATCTCTTCCTGCTCTTTGTATTTCTGAAGGTTCTTAGGCCAGTTCTTTTTACCATAGTCTAACTTGCGCTTTATCTCCTTATTAACGGGCTTGTCCTTTAGGGCTTCATTGATCTGGTCGATAGTAGCTGCTATCTTCTCAGGGTCGATGGCGGTAAAGTCGGGCTCATTAAGTTCCTTTTGTTCTTCCCCGTATACCTTTTCTACATAAGCCCAGATATCTTTCAGTTGCTTTTGGATGCGCTCACGGCTGGTCTTTGCTGACTTGGCCCATACAAAAGTGTAACGGTTGGCATTGGCCTCTATCTTGGTGCCATCTATGTATAGGTCTTTGATGCTGAGTACCCCTGCTTCCTGCAGAAGGAGCACTACCTGGGTGAAAATCTGTTTCAACTGATTCCTTAGACGTTGACCCCTAAAGTTACTGATGGTGCCATGGTCGGGCTTGCTCTGCCCGATGAGCCACATGAAGTGGATATTCTCCTGAAGTGCCTGTTCTATCTTGCGCGATGAGTAAACATTACGCAGGTAAGCATATACCAAAACTTTCAAAAGCATACGCGGGTGGTAGCTGCTACTGCCGCCGCCTTTGTACTCTTTTGCTAAGGCGCTTATGTCTAACTGGTCAATAATATAATTGACAACACGAACCGGATGGTTAGCAGCTACTAAATCATCATAGCTGGGTGGGAGTAAGCTTAACTGGTTCTGGCTATAGGTCTTAAAGGTAACTTTCTTGCTCATACCTTAAATTTAAGCATTATCCATAAAATATAAAAGAGGCTGCCTAACTTTTTAGACAGCCTCTTTATATTTATTTAAGCTTGTCCCGGAGGGCCAAAACTTAGAGGAATTTGCGGTTGCTCCGCTTCGCTTATCGTGCCATGAGCGGCTTCAAAACGGTGGATGTTCTCCCCTAATGCCTTTAGCAGCCTTTTGGCATGCTGAGGCGTTAATACAATTCGTGATTTAACCTTAGCTTTGGGTATACCCGGCATAATGGCTACAAAATCCACGACAAACTCTGAAGACGAATGGTTAATTATAGCAAGGTTACTATAAGTACCCTCGGCTGTTTTCTCATCCAGTTCAATGTTTATTTGTCCGGGTTGTTGTTGTTGATCACTCATTGTTATTAATAGTTATATTCCTCTTTAGGAGTTAAAAGCTCATTAAAATCTTCATCTTTAGAACCTACAATAATTGCTTCATAGTCCCTCATACCTGTACCTGCAGGTATTCTGTGACCTACAATAACATTTTCTTTAAGTCCTTCAAGTCCATCTACTTTACCGGCTACCGCTGCTTCGTTAAGAACCTTAGTGGTTTCCTGGAACGATGCTGCAGATATGAACGATTTAGTTTGTAGTGATGCTCTCGTAATACCCTGTAGTACCGGAGTTGCCGTTGCCGGAACAACATCTCTTGCAGATACCTGGTTTTTATCATTACGTTTAAGCAACGAGTTCTCATCCCTTAGTTCACGTGGCGTAATAAGCTGCCCTGCTTTAAGGTTTTCAGAATCTCCTGAATCTTCTACAACTTTCATTCCGTATAGCTTGTCGTTCTCTACAATAAAGTCAGACGTGTGTATAAGCTGGTCTTCAAGGAAAAGGGTATCGCCCGGATCCTGAACCTGAACCTTACGCATCATTTGGCGAATAACAACTTCAAAGTGTTTGTCGTTGATCTTTACACCCTGTAGGCGGTATACTTCCTGAATTTCGTTAACAAGGTACTGTTGTACTGCAGATGGGCCTTGTATCCTAAGGATATCCTCAGGAGTAATAGCACCGTCGCTCAATGGTAAACCTGCTTTAACGTAGTCATTTTCCTGAACAAGGATCTGGTTAGAAAGTTTTACAAGGTACTTTTTAACTTCACCAAATTTAGACTCAATAACGATCTCACGGTTACCCCTCTTGATCTTACCGAATGATACAACACCGTCAATTTCAGATACTACAGCCGGGTTACTTGGGTTACGTGCTTCAAGAAGCTCTGTAATCCTTGGTAAACCTCCTGTTATATCGCCAGTTTTAGATGAACGCCTTGGTATTTTTACTAAAATTTTACCTGCCTTAATCTTCTCACCGTTATCAACCATAAGGTGGGCACCTACCGGAAGGTTGTAAGAACGTATAAGCTCGCCATCTTTTCCGTAGATCAGTAACGTAGGGATCAATTTCTTGTTCCTTGCTTCAGAGATTACTTTTTCCTGGAAACCTGTCTGCTCATCAATCTCAACCATGAACGATTGTCCCTGCTCGATATCTTCATAAGCTACTTTACCGGTAAACTCAGAAATAATAACTCCATTATAAGGGTCCCACTTACATATAAGCGCTCCTTTTTCTACAACATCGCCATCTTTAACATAGATACTCGATCCGTAAGGAATATTGTGCGTATTTAATACAATACCTGTGTTAGGGTCTACCAGTTTAAGCTCTGTAGAACGTGAAACCACGATATCCACATCACCACCTTCAAGGTCTTCACCTTTTACGGTTTTAAGGTCTTCCAGTTCAAGGCGACCTGCAAAACGGGTTACAATGCTCGATTCTTCAGATATACCGCCCGCAACACCACCTACGTGGAATGTACGAAGCGTTAACTGTGTACCCGGCTCACCAATAGACTGTGCAGCAATTACACCTACAGCCTCACCCCTTTGGGTCATTTTACCTGTTGCAAGGTTACGTCCGTAACATTTAGCACAAATACCTTTTTTTGCCTCGCAGGTTAATGGAGAACGTACTTCTACCCTCTCTATAGGTGCAGCGTTAATAGCTTTTACCTCTGCTTCTTTAATTTGCTCGCCTGCATGTACAAGAACTTCGTTATTAAGCGGGTTAATAACATCCTGTAGTGCCACACGGCCTAATATTCTTTCACCAAGAGTCTCAACGATCTCTTCGTTCTTTTTAAGTGCGCTTACTTCTATACCACGTAGTGTACCACAATCTACAGAGTTTACAATAACGTCCTGAGAAACGTCGTGCAGCCTCCTTGTAAGGTAACCGGCATCGGCCGTTTTAAGAGCCGTATCCGCAAGACCTTTACGGGCACCGTGGGTAGAGATAAAATATTCAAGGATCGATAAACCTTCTTTAAAGTTAGAAAGGATAGGGTTTTCAATGATCTCCCCACCACCTGCTGTCGATTTTTTAGGTTTTGCCATCAAACCACGCATACCTGTTAACTGACGAATCTGTTCTTTCGAACCCCTCGCTCCAGAGTCAAGCATCATGTACACCGAGTTAAAGCCCTGTTGGTCTTCGCGGATGTTTTTCATGGCAAGCTCTGTAAGTGTGGCATTTGTAGATGTCCACACGTCAATAACCTGGTTGTAACGCTCGTTGTTGGTAATAAGACCCATGTTGTAGTTAACAGAGATAGCATCTACCTGAGTATTTGCATCATCAATTAACTCTTGTTTCCTTGCAGGGATAATAATATCACCTAAGCTGAATGATAAACCTCCCCTAAAGGCAAATTTATAACCCATGTCTTTCATGTTATCAAGGAACGCAGCCGTTGTAGGTACATCGGTAACACTTAATATCTTACCAATAATATCCCTTAACGATTTTTTGGTCAGTACCTCATTTATATAACCTGCAGCTTCCGGAACTACTTCATTAAATAGTACCCTGCCGGCTGTAGTCTGGATGATTTTGTAAACAAGCTCACCTGCTTCATTAAAGTCTTTAGCACGTATTTTAACACGGGCATTAAGTTCTACACGGCCTTCATTAAGTGCTATATTAGCTTCTTCGGCAGAGTAAAAAGTAAGGTCCTGGCCTAAAATTTTGTGGTCTTCTGTAGATATACGCTCTTTGGTCATGTAGTACAGACCAAGAACCATGTCCTGAGAAGGTACTGTAATAGGTGCACCATTTGCAGGGTTAAGGATATTGTGCGATGCAAGCATTAAAAGCTGTGCCTCAAGAATAGCCTCTGGCCCTAACGGTAAGTGTACCGCCATCTGGTCACCATCAAAATCCGCATTAAATGCCGTACATACCAATGGGTGAAGCTGGATTGCTTTCCCTTCAATAAGTTTTGGCTGGAATGCCTGTATACCAAGCCTGTGCAAAGTAGGGGCCCTGTTTAGTAATACCGGGTGGCCCTTAATTACATTTTCCAGTATGTCCCATACTACGGGCTCTTTTTTATCGATGATCTTTTTAGCCGATTTAACCGTTTTTACAATACCACGCTCTATAAGTTTCCTTATAACAAATGGTTTGTAAAGCTCAGCCGCCATATCTTTTGGCAAACCGCACTCAAACAGTTTCATCTCCGGGCCCACAACAATTACCGAACGTGCAGAATAGTCAACACGTTTACCAAGTAAGTTTTGACGGAAACGCCCCTGCTTACCTTTTAATGAATCGGATAATGATTTAAGTGGCCTGTTAGACTCCGTTTTTACAGCAGATGCTTTCCTTGTATTATCAAAAAGTGAATCTACAGATTCCTGTAGCATACGCTTTTCGTTACGAAGGATAACCTCTGGCGCTTTTATCTCCATAAGCCTTTTTAAACGATTGTTACGGATGATTACCCTCCTGTACAGGTCATTTAAATCGGATGTGGCAAAACGTCCACCATCAAGCGGCACCAATGGGCGAAGCTCTGGCGGTATAACCGGTATAACTTTTAGTATCATCCACTCAGGCCTGTTCTCCCTGTTAAAGTTAGACTCCCTAAAAGATTCTACCACCTGCAGCCTTTTAAGAGCTTCGGTTTTACGTTGTTTAGATGTTTCGTTATTTGCACTGTGGCGTAACTGGTAAGAAAGCTCATCAAGGTTTATCCTTGCAAGCAAATCCATAATACACTCTGCACCCATCTTGGCGATAAACTTGTTAGGGTCATAATCGTCAAGGTATTGGTTATCCTGCGGTAATGTATCCAGTATATTAAGGTATTCTTCTTCTGTTAAAAAGTCTAACCTGTTAAGGTTTTCGCCTTCAGCCGTTTTAGCAATACCTGCCTGTATAACCACATACCTTTCGTAGTATATGATCATATCCAGCTTTTTAGACGGAAGTCCAAGGATATAGCCAATTTTGTTAGGAAGCGAACGGAAATACCATATATGCGCTATAGGCACCACAAGGTTAATGTGGCCCACCCTGTCGCGACGCACTTTTTTCTCGGTAACTTCAACACCGCATCGGTCACAAACAATCCCTTTGTATCGAATCCTTTTGTATTTACCGCAAGCACATTCAAAGTCCTTTACAGGACCAAAAATACGCTCACAAAAAAGGCCGTCCCTCTCTGGTTTGTGGGTACGATAGTTAATGGTTTCCGGTTTTAAAACCTCACCCCTTGATTCAGCAAGAATAGATTCCGGCGAAGCCAGGCCTATTGATATCTTGTTAAACCTCTTAACGGTATTTTTATCTTTTAATCTTGTCATGATATGTATCTACCAATTATTAAAAAAGTATGTAAAGGGAACGGCATAAAAACCGTTCCCTCTGGAAATTTATTCTTCTAATCTGATGTCTAACCCAAGGCCTTTAAGTTCATGCATCAATACATTGAACGATTCCGGCAGTCCTGGTTCCGGCATGGTTTCTCCCTTAACGATAGCTTCGTAAGTTTTAGCCCTGCCTATAACGTCATCCGATTTAACAGTCAGGATCTCTCTAAGAGTACTTGATGCACCGTAGGCCTCAAGAGCCCAAACCTCCATCTCTCCAAAACGCTGACCACCAAACTGAGCTTTACCTCCAAGAGGCTGCTGCGTGATAAGCGAGTATGGACCAATAGAACGTGCGTGCATCTTATCGTCTACCATGTGCCCCAGTTTAAGCATGTAGATAACACCCACCGTTGCCGGCTGGTGGAAACGCTCTCCTGTTCCTCCATCATATAAATATGTATGGCCAAAACGAGGAATACCTGCTTCATCTGTTAACTCATTAATCTGGTCTAATGATGCACCATCAAAAATAGGAGTTGCAAATTTGCGTCCTAAATTCATACCTGCCCATCCAAGAACCGTTTCATAAATTTGCCCAATGTTCATACGGGATGGTACACCAAGCGGATTAAGCACGATATCTACCGGAGTACCATCTGCAAGGAACGGCATGTCTTCATGACGTACAATTCTTGCAACAATACCTTTGTTACCGTGGCGTCCTGCCATTTTATCTCCCACTTTAAGCTTACGTTTCTTAGCGATGTAAACTTTAGCAAGTTTTAAGATGCCCGACGGAAGCTCATCACCTACCGTAATGGTAAATTTCTCTCTTCTTAAAGCACCCTGAAGGTCGTTCAGCTTAATTTTGTAGTTGTGTATAAGGTCGTTAACCATTGCATTGGTATCATCGTCCGTAGTCCACTGTCCTTTAGTTAAGTGAGCAAAATCTTCAACGGCATACAACATTTTCTGGGTGTATTTCTTGCCTTTAGGCATTACTTCCTCACCAAGATCGTTCATAACTCCCTGAGAAGTTTTTCCGTTAACGATATTAAATAACTTGTCAATAAGCCTGTCTTTAAGCTCTACGAACTTAACTTCAAAGTCACCTTCAAGTTTACTTAAATCGTCTTTATCTTTTGTACGTTTACGTTTATCCTTAACGGCGCGCGCAAACAGTTTCTTATCAAGAACCACGCCATGAAGAGATGGAGACGCTTTTAATGAAGCATCTTTAACATCTCCCGCTTTATCGCCAAAGATGGCGCGAAGCAGTTTTTCTTCCGGTGTAGGGTCACTCTCACCTTTAGGAGTGATCTTACCAATAAGGATATCGCCCGGTTTAACCTCTGCACCAATCCTTATCATACCGTTTTCGTCAAGGTCTTTAGTAGCCTCTTCGCTCACGTTAGGTATATCATTAGTAAGCTCTTCATTACCCAGTTTGGTATCCCTAACTTCCAGCGAATAATCATCCACGTGTATAGAAGTAAAGATATCATCACGAACAACTTTTTCAGAGATCACGATAGCATCCTCAAAGTTATAACCTTTCCACGGCATGAACGCCACTTTAAGGTTACGGCCCAGGGCAAGCTCACCATTTTGTGTAGCATAACCTTCGCAAAGAACCTGGCCTTTTACAACCCTGTCGCCTCTCCTTACAATTGGCTTAAGGTTAATGCTGGTGCTCTGGTTAGTTTTTCTAAACTTAATAAGCTGGTATGTTTTCTCATCCGGATCAAAGCTTATGCTTCTCTCACGGTCTGTCCTGTCATATTTAATAGTAATCTGGTTAGCATCTACATACTCTACAGTACCAGTGCCTTCGGCATTGATAAGTACACGAGAGTCACTCGCTACCTGGCGCTCCAATCCTGTACCCACAATTGGGGCTTCCGGACGTAAAAGAGGAACGGCCTGGCGCATCATGTTAGATCCCATCAGCGCACGGTTAGCATCATCATGCTCAAGGAAAGGAATAAGCGAAGCCGAGATAGATGCAATCTGGTTAGGAGCAACGTCTGTATAATGTACAGCCGATGGGTCCAGAACCGGGAAGTCACCTTCCTCACGGGCAATTACTTTATCTGCAGTAATGTTCCCGTCGTCATCCATTTCAATGTTAGCCTGCGCTATCAGTTTACCTTCTTCTTCCTCTGCGCTAAGGTATATAGGCTCAGAAACCAAGTCTACCCTGCCATCAGTTACTTTACGGTAAGGCGTTTCTATAAAGCCCATTCCGTTTACTTTAGCATAAACACCTAACGAAGAGATCAAACCAATGTTCGGGCCTTCCGGTGTTTCAATTGGGCATAAACGCCCGTAATGCGTATAGTGAACGTCACGTACCTCAAAGCCCGCTCTTTCACGAGACAAACCGCCTGGCCCAAGTGCCGATAGCCTACGCTTGTGCGTAATCTCTGCAAGAGGGTTAGTCTGGTCCATAAACTGCGAAAGCTGGTTAGTACCAAAGAAAGAGTTGATTACCGATGACAATGTTTTAGCATTGATAAGGTCGATAGGTGTAAACACCTCGTTATCCCTAACGTTCATACGCTCCCTGATGGTCCTGGCCATACGTGCCAAACCTACACCAAACTGAGCCGATAACTGCTCACCTACCGTACGTACACGACGGTTAGATAAGTGGTCAATATCATCAATCTCAGCTTTAGAGTTTATAAGCTCTATAAGGTATTTTACAATGGTAATAATATCTTCTTTGGTAAGCACCTGCTTTTCCATAGGGATATCAAGACCAAGTTTTTTGTTCATCCTGTAACGGCCCACATCCCCAAGGTTGTAACGCTGGTCTGAAAAGAACAATTTATCTATAATGCCACGAGCGGTTTCCTCATCAGGCGGTTCTGCGTTACGCAGCTGACGGTAAATGTGCTCTACAGCCTCTTTTTCTGAGTTAGTAGGGTCTTTTTGAAGCGTATTATGGATGATGGCATAATCAGCCTGGTTGTTGTCATCCTTGTGCAGTAATATAGATTTTACATTAGCCTCAATAATCTCTTCAACATTATCCTTGTCAATAAGAGTATCCCTGTCTAATATAATTTCATTACGCTCAATAGATACTACCTCGCCTGTATCTTCATCCACAAAATCCTCATGCCATGTATTAAGTACACGTGCAGCGAGCCTTCTGCCGATATATTTTTTTAAACTTGTTTTAGAAACTTTAATTTCTTCAGCAAGGTCAAATATCTCAAGGATATCTTTATCCCTTTCAAAACCAATGGCACGGAAAAGAGTGGTAACAGGTAGTTTTTTCTTCCTGTCAATGTAAGCATACATTACACTATTAATGTCTGTAGCAAATTCTATCCATGAACCTTTAAATGGTATTACCCTTGCAGAGTATAATTTTGTTCCGTTTGCGTGGAAAGACTGGCCAAAGAATACACCGGGAGACCTGTGAAGCTGGGATACAACTACACGCTCTGCTCCGTTGATAACAAAGGTGCCGCTTGGTGTCATGTATGGGATGGTTCCCAAATAAACATCCTGAACAATTGTTTCAAAATCTTCATGTTCAGGGTCTGTACAATATAGCTTTAACCTTGCTTTTAAAGGTACGCTATACGTTAGGCCCCTGTCTATACACTCTTCAATTGTATAACGTGGCGGATCAACAAAGTAATCAAGGAACTCCAGTACGAACTGATTTCTGGTATCAGTGATCGGAAAGTTTTCCATGAAGGTGTTATAAAGACCTTCGTTGCCTCTTTCATCCGATTTGGTTTCAAGCTGGAAAAAATCCCTAAAAGACTTAACCTGGATATCCAGGAAATCCGGGTAGCTTGGGATGTTTTTTGTTGAGGCAAAATTTAATCTTTCAGTCTGATTTGTTATCATCAATGGACAAAATTTTGATTAAAAAATAATAATGGTGCGCATAAAATGTTATTATACGAAAAATGGTTTAGGCCTTTGAGAGTTATCTCAAGGCCTAAACCTGGGTTTTCAAACCTATGTAAGCTTATTTAAGCTCAACAACAGCTCCAGCTTCTTCTAATGATTTTTTAAGACCTTCAGCCTCATCTTTAGAGATACCTTCTTTTACGTTTGCAGGAGCACCGTCTACAAGATCTTTAGCTTCTTTAAGACCTAAACCTGTAAGTTCTTTTACTGCTTTTACAACAGCAAGTTTAGAAGCACCAGCTTCTTTAAGAACAACAGTGAACTCAGTTTGCTCTTCAGCAACCGGAGCATCTCCACCAGCAGCAGGACCAGCAACTACAGCAGCAGCTGCAGGCTCAATTCCATACTCATCTTTTAATATTGCAGCTAGTTCGTTAACTTCTTTAACAGTAAGGTTAACCAGTTGTTCTGCGAATTGTTTCAAATCTGCCATTTTTTCTATCGTTTTAAATAGTTTGTAATATATAATTCATTAAGTGCGTTCTGCGCGTATACCTGAGATTATTTCTCAGATAATGTTTTAAGGATTCCTGCAATTTTGCCACCACCTGATTTAAGGGCAGAAACAACATTTTTAGCAGGAGACTGAAGCAGGCCAATGATTTCGCCAATAACTTCATCCTTAGATTTAAGAGATACAAGGGCATCCAGCTGATTATCCCCAATAAATACTGCCTCATGGATGTAAGCACCCTTAAGAACAGGTTTATCAGACCTTCTGCGGAATTCTTTGATGATCTTAGCCGGTGCATTACCGTTGTCTGAGATCAGGATAGAAGTGTTGCCTTTAAGTATAGTAGGTAACTCGCCATAGTTATTGTTAGAGCTTTCCATAGCTTTTGCAAGCAATGTATTCTTAACAACCTCAAGCTTGATACCCGCCTTAAAACAAGCTCTTCTTAAATCAGAAGTAACTGTTGCGTTTAGACCCGAAATATCTGCAACGTAAACTACGTTCGATCCGGTTAACTGTGCAGTTAATTCTTCAATGGCTTTTGATTTTTCTTCTTTGGTCATAATAAAAAATTTTTAACTACCAATTATACCGCTTTAGGATCTAAAGGTATTGCAGGGCTCATAGTAGAAGAGATGTGAATACTCTTAATATATGTACCTTTAGCTGCAGTTGGTTTAAGTTTAATCAATGTTTGAATGATTTCGTGTGCATTGTCAGTAATTTTCTCAGCATCAAAAGAGATCCTTCCTATTCCTGCATGAACGATACCGGTTTTATCAACTTTAAAGTCAATTTTACCAGCTTTTACTTCGGTAACAGCTTTAGCCACGTCCATAGTAACTGTACCAGTTTTAGGGTTTGGCATTAAACCACGTGGGCCTAATATTCTACCTAATGGTCCTAATTTACCCATAACGCTTGGCATAGTGATGATAACATCAACATCTGTCCATCCGTCTTTAATTTTTTGAAGGTAGTCATCTAAACCTACAAAGTCTGCACCTGCAGCTTTAGCTTCTGCCTCTTTATCCGGAGTAACAAGCGCAAGCACCCTTACATCCTTACCTGTACCATGCGGAAGGGTTACTACACCACGAACCATTTGGTTTGCTTTTCTTGGATCTACACCCAGACGCACTGAGATATCAACCGACTCGTCAAATTTTGCAGAAGCAACTGTTTTGATCAATGCAGAAGCATCTTTCAAAGAATACAGTTTGTTCTTTTCAATTTTTGAAGCAGCCTCTTTCTGTTTTTTTGTCAATTTTGCCATTTCTTGTTCTTTTTATTAAAAAGGAGCAGTTCCTGATACAGTTATTCCCATAGACCTTGCAGTACCCGCTATCATGCTCATTGCTTTCTCAATAGTAAAAGCATTTAAGTCAACGATTTTGTCTTCTGCAATAGTCCTGATTTGATCCCAGGTAACGTTTGCAACTTTTTTACGGTTTGGTTCTCCAGAACCTCCTTTTAGTTTGGCAGCGTCCAATAACTGGATGGCAGCCGGCGGCGTTTTAACAACAAACTCGAAAGATTTGTCTTTATACACAGTAATTTGTACTGGTAATACTTTGCCAGGTTTATCTTGTGTTCTCGCATTAAATTGCTTACAGAACTCCATGATGTTTACCCCAGCAGCCCCCAAAGCAGGTCCAACCGGTGGCGATGGATTCGCGGCACCTCCCTTAACTTGTAGTTTAACTACTTTACTAATTTCTTTAGCCATTTCTTTAAAAGATTTAGCACATCTTCATTGGAAGCGAATGATGTGGTTTTATAATAAGTGTAACAAAATTATACTTTTTCTACCTGCATAAAGCTTAATTCCAGCGGAGTCTTTCTGCCAAAGATCTTCACCATCACTTCAAGCTTACGCTTATCTTCATTTACCTTCTCTACAGTACCATTAAAGCCATTAAATGGCCCATCGATAACTTTTATGGTTTCACCCACAGTAAATGGTATAGATATGTTATCTGTTTTAACAGAAAGCTCATCTACTTTACCTAACATCCTGTTTACTTCAGAAAGTCTTAATGGCACAGCATCTCCGCCCTTTGTTTCGCCAAGGAACCCGATAACACCGGTTATGGACTTTATTATGTGTGGTATTTCGCCTGTTAAATTAGCCTCTACCATAACATATCCCGGAAAATAAACCCTGTCTTTACTAAGCTTTTTACCATCTTTCACTGTAACTACCTTCTCGGTAGGAACAAGAACCTGAGAGATGTAATCTGCCATGCCCAGCCTGCTTATTTCGGTTTCAATGTAGTTTTTAACTTTATTTTCCTGACCGCTCACCGCTCTGACTACGTACCACTTTTTGACATTGTTATCAGTCATCACAAATAAAATTAGTTTTTTAAGAAAGCATATAACTTCGCAACAAGAACTTCAAAGCCCCTGTCTATACCAAAGGTAATCATAGCAAAAATCAACGAGAAAACAGCTACTATAATGGTAAGGCGCTGCACCTCTGCCCACTCTGGCCATGTTACGTTATCTTTAAGCTCTGTAAACGCTTCAGATATATAATTGGTAATTTTCATCTTATATCTTTTTTTTTGCACGGGTGGAGGGATTCGAACCCCCATCAACGGTTTTGGAGACCGCTATTCTACCCTTGAACTACACCCGTATGTTTAAAAGTAGCCGATACCGTAGCACCGGCTGCTTTTATAATCTATTTAATAACTATAGTATTTCAGTAACCTGACCAGCACCTACTGTACGACCACCCTCACGGATTGCAAAACGTAGACCTACGCTTAGAGCGATTGGGCTTAATAGAGTTACTTCGATAGTTAAGTTGTCACCTGGCATTACCATCTCTACACCTGCAGGAAGAGTGATTGTACCTGTTACATCCGTTGTACGAACGTAAAACTGTGGACGGTAGTTATTATGGAATGGAGTGTGACGTCCACCTTCTTCTTTTTTAAGGATATAAACCTCTGCATTAAAATGTGCGTGTGGCTTAACAGATCCTGGCTTAACAATAACCATACCTCTTTTGATATCAGCTTTGTCAATACCACGTAGCAATAAACCTACGTTATCTCCAGCTTCACCACGGTCAAGGATTTTACGGAACATCTCAACACCTGTAATAGTAGATGTAAGTTTTTCTGCACCCATACCAATGATTTCAACTGCATCACCTGTATTAGCAATACCAGTTTCGATACGACCTGTAGCAACAGTACCACGACCAGTAATTGTGAATACGTCTTCAACAGGCATAAGGAATGGTTTTTCAACATCACGTACCGGCATCTCGATCCAGGTATCAACAGCAGCCATAAGAGCAAGTACTGTATCAACCCACTGTGGCTCACCGTTAAGTGCACCAAGTGCAGAACCCTGAATAACTGGTCCGTTATCTCCATCATACTGATAGAAAGAAAGTAGGTCACGGATTTCCATTTCAACAAGCTCTAAAAGCTCAGCATCATCAACCATATCTACTTTATTCATGAATACAACCATTCTTGGAACACCAACCTGGCGACCTAAAAGGATGTGCTCACGAGTTTGTGGCATAGGACCATCTGTTGCAGCAACTACAAGGATAGCACCGTCCATCTGAGCAGCACCTGTAACCATGTTCTTAACGTAATCCGCGTGACCTGGACAGTCAACGTGAGCGTAATGGCGGTTAGCAGTAGCATACTCTACGTGAGAAGTATTAATTGTAATACCTCTTTCTTTTTCTTCAGGAGCGTTATCAATTTGGTCAAATGATTTAGCTTCAGAATAACCAGCATCAGATAATACTTTAGTTATCGCTGCAGTTAATGTTGTTTTACCGTGGTCAACGTGCCCAATTGTACCTATGTTAAGGTGTGGCTTCGACCTATCAAAAGTTTCCTTTGCCATGATTTAATAATTTAATCTTAGTTTATAATTAGTGTTCAAATTCTTCTAAACTTTGAGCCAATGACGGGAATTGAACCCGTGACCTCTTCCTTACCAAGGAAGCACTCTACCCCTGAGCTACACCGGCCTCTTTAATTTGCATTAAATTTTAATTTTAATTTCAAATCGCAATGATCTAAAACCAAACCCATATTCAAAACAAAAAAGTTTGTGGGGAGAGAAGGATTCGAACCTTCGAAGATTTCTCAACGGATTTACAGTCCGTCCTCGTTGGCCGCTTGAGTATCTCCCCTAACCTTATTTTTAGTGTATTTTAAAAATAAAATCCCTACAACGTGATAGAGACTTCCTGAACATCAGTGTTTTAACTCTTTTTAACAAAGTTTAACTGTATTTTCAGGCTGCATTCAAAATTTAAGAGCCGATAGAGGGACTCGAACCCACGACCTGCTGATTACAAATCAGCTGCTCTAGCCAACTGAGCTACACCGGCAATTCAATAAAAAAGCCCGCTATTTCTAACGGACTGCAAATGTATATAATTTATTTTTTAATCAAAACTATTTCGCACTTTTTTTTACAATTATGAGTGCGCCCTGATTTTTTGCTTCCTTTTTACAAGTAATCGTTCCATCGACTCTGCTGCCAACTCTACCGCCTCTTCAAATGTTTTACACTGTTTTTTAACTATAAATTCATCTCCTGGTACCATTAATTTAATCTCAGCTATTTTGTTTTGCTTTTCACTGGTGTTATCCAGTTTAAAAAAAACCTCCGAACTTACCACTTTGTCATAGTACTTTTCCAGCTTATCCATCCTTAACTGAACATAGCCAACCAGTTTTGTGTCAACATTAAAGTTAACTGCGTGAACATTTACTTTCATAATTAAACAATTTAGTATTAAACATTTAAGAATTGTCCTGACTGCGCGGGTGTGCACCTTTATATACTTTTTTTAACTCTGCAAGACTGCTATGGGTATATATTTGTGTAGATGATAAACTGGCATGCCCTAACAATTCTTTTACTGAATTTAAATCGGCCCCGTTGTTGAGAAGATGTGTGGCAAAAGTGTGGCGCAATACATGCGGGCTTTGCTTTACCTTACCGGAGACAACACTAAAGTAACTATTTATTAACCTGTACACAAACGATTCACTTACTTTTTTTCCTTTGTCGCCCAAAATTAACACAACAGGCTCACTTGTGTTTTGCAGTTGCGCGCGGGCAGCTATATATGCAGTAATAAGCTGCGTTGTACAATCCAGCACCGGCACAAGGCGTTCTTTGTTGCGCTTACCCAGCACCTTAAGCGTTTTATTACCTGCATCATAACTATTCAGCGTAAGCGAAATAAGCTCTGCACGGCGTATACCTGTAGTATACAACAACTCTATAATGAGCCGGTTACGAATACCTTCAAAATCATCCGGATATTTGTTGAAGTTGATAACATCCTGCAGTTCTTTTTCTGAAAACGGAATTTGAATTTTACTTTCTGTTTTAAGCGACCTGTGTTTTTGCAGCGGATTTACACTTATTTGCTTAGACTTAAGCAAAAACCTGTAAAAAGATTTTAGCGAAGATATTTTCCTGTTTACTGATTTATTTGCAATACCACCTTCTACAAGATAAACCACCCAACTACGAATATGGCTGTAACTTACCTCCTCCAATAATATATCATTATCATCTTTTTGTATAAATTGCTCAAAAGAATTTATATCATCAAGGTATGCCCGAAGCGTGAGCACCGAATAATTTTTTTCCTTAAGCAGATAATCCTGATATGCCTGTTTACTTTGCACCATAAAAAAACCGTTAACAGCAAAGTTAAACTTTTACTGTCAACGGTTTCTATTTAAAACCCCAAAAAATTATTATTAACTTTCGGCAGCGTCTCTAAGACCCTGTATGTAGTTAGCTTTAGATACTTCAGTTCTACGTAGTACTGAAGGTTTGATGAACGCCTGACGACTCCTTAGCTGACGAACAACTCCGGTTTTGTCGAATTTACGTTTGTAACGCTTAAGCGCTCTATCGATATTTTCTCCGTCTTTAATTGGTATAATTAACATAGTATAACACCTCCTCTCATTAAGGCTGCAAAGCTATAAAATATTATGTATACCAAACAACTTTAATTTGCTTTTATTTTGCATGTGATACTCTTCTGGGTTTAATTACTGTAAACAACATTACAAACGATAAAAAATAAAAACAGCTTATTCATTACAATGCAAAAAATAAGCCCCCTGTATAAAATACAGAAGGCTTAAAAAAACAAAGTCGAGTTAGTTAGTCTTTCAATATATTTCTTGATATTACAAGCTTTTGTATTTCGGTCGTACCCTCACCTATGGTGCACAGCTTAGCATCCCTGTAAAACTTCTCTACAGGATAATCTTTTGTATAGCCATATCCGCCATGTATTTGCACGGCTTCGTTTGCTACGCGCACACAAACTTCGCTTGCATACATTTTACCCATAGCACCTGCCAGCGTTACCGGCTTATGTTTATCTTTTAAGAACGCTGCTTTGTGCAGCAATAGCTCAGATGCCTCTATCTCTGTAGCCATATCAGCAAGCTTAAAGGCAATTCCCTGAAAACTGCTTATGGGCTGCCCAAACTGGTGGCGCTCTTTACTATATTTTAAAGCTGCCTCATAAGCCCCTTTTGCAATACCCAACGATAATGCACCTATAGATATACGCCCGCCGTCGAGCACCTTCATGGCCTGTATAAAGCCCTCGCCCACTTCACCAAGGCGGTTAGCGTCAGGGATGCGGCAATTATCAAAAACAAGTTCGGCAGTCTCGCTGGCACGCATGCCCAGTTTATTTTCTTTTTTACCACTGGTAAAGCCCGGCATGCCTTTCTCAAAAACAAAGGTGGTCATACCACGGGAGTCGCCTTTTTCGCCGGTGCGAACTATTACCACAGCCACATCGCCCGATTTTGCATGGGTAATAAAGTTTTTAGCCCCATTAACCACCCAGTGGTCACCATCTTTTACGGCTGTGGTATTCATACCACCGGCATCGCTGCCGGTATTATGCTCTGTTAATCCCCAGGCACCTATATATTCGGCTGTAGCCAGTTTGGGCAGCCATTTCTTTTTTTGTTCTTCGTTACCAAAAGTAAGTATATGGTTAGTGCAAAGCGAGTTGTGCGCCGCAACAGAAAGCCCAATAGACGGATCTACCTTACTTATCTCTTCTATAACTGTAATATATTCGTGGTAGCCAAGGCCGCTCCCGCCATATTCTTCGGGTACTAAAACGCCCATGTAACCCATTTCGCCCAGTTGCTTAAAAAGATCTACCGGAAAATGTTGCGATTCGTCCCAATCCAAAATATTAGGGCGGATGTGAAGTTCTGCAAACTCCCTGATCGATGCTGCGATCATGGCTTGCGTTTCGTTATAGTCAAAATTCATTTTAAAGGCTTATTTTTTAGTATTCCAAATATAAGCGAATTATTTTTGATTTTAATGTAAAAATATCATTAATTTTTGACAATTCATCAAAATTAGCAATTTTACCTTTCATACTTCTTTCGGTAATAATAGCTTTTGCAATATCTTTATTAAAATATGGGAATCGCGAAAGCTGTTTCAGCGAAGCAGAATTGATGTTTATGGCAGTAACCTGAGGGTTATTACCTACTTTAAAGCTTTTCTTTAAGCCAGTAACCGCTTCGGGAGAAAAATCGAAGTCTTCCATTTGGTCTAAGCTAACATAAGCACCAAGATCTGCACGGCGGCGCAATATTTTTTTAGCAAATGCCGGGCCTATGCCATACACCGCAATAAGGTCTTCTTCCAGGGCTAAATTGATATCTATAGCTGGTTTGGCAATTGTGGCTTTTTTTGAAGTAAATTTTTCGGGGTAGCTATTACCTGTTTTTTCTGTGTAAACATATTCCTGCCTGCCCTTACTTTGCTGCTGATTCTTTTTATTTACCCAATCAGGAAATTTGAAGTACGGCGAAAGTTTTGCCAAAAGGCTGTCGGGAACCTTAGTAACCGTTTTAAAATCAGCCGCCGAGTTTATCCATTTGCCGTTTTTACGGAAAGCATGCAAGCGGTCTATTTGCTGGGTAGTCATTCCCAGGGCATAGCCTTTATAGTCGGTAATAAAGTTAGGGTTAAAAGGATAAATGGTAGTTTGCTTCTCCCCTTTCTTAGCTTTTAGTTCATCTATTTTAGATTGCAACGCCAGCCATTGTTTCTGCTCTGACGATTTCTCAGTTTCAGAAGTAAAGTCGGTTTTGCTGATAAAATAGTAACTTGTTTGTACTGCTATAATAAGGAGACATAACGCCAGTATACCTTTGCGCTGGTCTTTAGTAAGGTTGTGGTAGATGTTTTTAAACATTAGCTCAGGTTCTTAGGCTCTTAGAATCTTAGGGACTTAGTATTAAAGATCAAAAACCGACGTTCGCTTGGTGTATACAATGTCTTTTAGCCGTAGCCAGAACGCCAGCGTTAAGTACACCCCAAACCATAAACCGGCCGTAACAAAGGTAATGTATATGAAAAACAGGCGAACGTTTGTAGCACGCATACCCAACTTGTCGGCAAAGCGCGATGCTACCTCAAAGCCATGCTTCTCAAAAAAATGCCTGATGTTTGTTATTAACATTGGTTAAAATGTTTAAAAGTTAAAAAGTCTAAAGTTGCCCACTGTTGCTTTCACTTTATCACTGTAAATATACTACTTTTTTAAAAGTTCTAAGCCTAAAGCACATTGCAGGCAGCGTTTGTGGTTGCAATATTCGTTTTTAAGCTGCAAGAGCGCCTGGCTATCATAAGCCGATTGCGTTACCATTTTAAACGACTTAAATTTATCTATAATGGCATTCTTCTCTGCGTCGAGCTGCTGCATGAGCATAACCAGTTCTTCGCTGTTCTCTTTGCCCATATTCCTGCCATAAGCAAACTTAAACGGAATTACGGTATTGATAATCAGCAAATCTATAAATGAATGCGATAAGGTTTTACGCTTTTTTTGGCTCTCCTTGTCAAACCTGTAATGCGTTTGCCAATATACCCCTGCCTGTACGTTAAATACCGAATAAAGTTCGGCCAGCGTTGTAGCTGCTATAATCTTAGAAAACAAATTCTGACTTGCATGGTACAGCTGCCCCAGCTGGGAAAGGCGGATGGTAGGGAAATTATCGGGGCGGTGCCTAAAATATTCAACGCTACTTACATGTACGGATTCTAACCTGTGCTTGTGCATCATATAAGCATAGCGCCCCTGCAGGTCTTTAGCATAAACATCTTCATAATCGCCATCAAGCATGCCCGCACGGCCAAAGAGCAATGCCTCAATATTTTCGGCATCAAAACTTTCTTTACGAACAATGCTGAACGGGACCGATTTTGCCACTTCATAAAACACCTCGCCATTAGTATTAAGCCCAAAGTTTTTTGCCAGAAAGCAGAATAATACTGCCTCCCAGTCGGAATTTGTTGCCGCAGCCAGTTGCAGTATGGGTAGTGCTTTACGTTCCAGGCGTTCAAAAAAGAGGCGTTCCTTCCAGTTGTTTACCACAAAAGAGTTTATGGTTTCCAGTTCCTTTTCGCAAAATATCCACGTTTTGACAGAAGCCAGCGCGTTATAGCCTGACAGCAATGCAGGGTCTACATAATGTTTAAGCTCCAATACCGGAATTTCAGAATTATCCCTGCGCATAACCTCTGTGTCATGCTCCCATACCACATGCAAAATTACGTTATCATAGTTGGCATCGCGCTCGTGGCTGTGCAGGTACCAGTCGGACGACCTGATATGGATCTCTACATTGCCCGCCCACTTTTGCCCGCCTATAACCACCTGTGCATTGAAAAAATCGGGGCCGGCCAACTGAAGGTACTGCCCTCCATTAATAATTTCTACAGGCTCGCCCTGCACAGTGGTTAACCCCTGCGTAATAAACTTTTTAAACTGCCACACATGGTGCAGGAAATCTTCTTTCATAAGCCTGATTGAACGCCTAAAATACAAAAATCCGATAATTTAGCCGATTTTATTTTTCCCGATTTCTAAGCAGCGCAAAGGCTGGCATCCAGACAAAAGCAGCTCCCGCAATAAAGTTGTCCCTTTCTTGCCCTGCAGCCAATGATTGCCTTTGTGTAGTACTTAAATATGGATTGAATTTATATGAGGGGCATTATTGTAAGAGTTTAATAAAATTTAAAATTATTGTTTTTTGTGTTTTGATAGGTACTTAAATATCCCATTTACCTGTAAACAAAAAAAATCCTGCCCAGGACAGGCAGGATTAATCTTCCGCAAGCGGAAGCAAAAATTAAACACGAAACTATTATTATTTTACAATAAGTTTTTTCACAATTCCTTCGGATGTTTTTACAATGTAAATGCCCGATGCCATGTTTGATGTATCTATAGTAAGCGCCTGTTTGGCCTGCTGTAATAATTTTCCGCTGTAGTCATATACTTCGATATCGGCCACACGGTTAAAGTAAACCACACCATCTACAGATGGGTTAGGGAACATTACAAATGTTTTAGGCTCAAGACCCGGGTTAGTAACACCAAGTACATCTGTATTAACTTCGAATACTGTTAACGTACCCGAAATTTCATTAGCCACAATAACATAAGGAGTATCGTTAGGGCTATCAGCATTGTTAATGTAAAGAATACCTTCAGGGCCATTATCGCCACCGTAAGCAGATACATTTCTTGTGTTAGCATAATCTACAAACTGTACGTTAGCAGGATCTGTAACGTCATATACCATTACACCACCTATTCTTTCAAGTCCCACAAACGCAAATACCCTGTCTGCAATATGCGCAATGGTTACGCCTTCAGGCTCCGGGCCTTTTGCGCGGCTCCGGCTTTTAAGATCATTACTCTCGCTATCAGCATTAAATATTGAAGCGAAAGCTGGTGAGGTAGATGTGTACATCTCGAAATCATCGCCACTGTCATATACTCTTGCCTTAGTATCTGCATTAAATATAGAGAATGAACGTGTACCCACGGCATAAATTTGCTCATAAGCGGTACCATTTTCATTTAAACCATTAAGGTTAGTTACCCTCATTCTCCCTGCATTATAGCTCTTTTTAAGCATAGCTGCCTGTGGATACTCTGCAGCATCAAGGTTGTAAGTATTAGCACCAATAGTTGTACGCTCTACAAAGCTGCCATATTCTTTTTCATCGCCTTCATTAGCGGTAATTATATAATTTGTACCGTTTACGCTATATGAGGCAACACCATCCGGAATAAAATAGGCTTGTATTGGCCAGTTAGCAATAAGTACCTGCCTGTTATTATCTGAAATGTCAAAACCATTGCCAGGCAGGCTCATGTCTTTAGTACCTAAACCCCAAACATTGGTAATGCTATTTGTAGCAAGGTTAATCTCGGCAATAGCATTATTTTCCTGTAGTGTAACCCATGCTTTTTGAGAATCGGCACTTGTTGTAATATATTCAGGTTCAAAATCCTGAGACATAGAACTTGATGATTTTAATTTTCGCACGCCCGATGCCATAAGCAAAGCTTCAGCTTCCGTAGTGTTGTAATCTGTAAATAACAAAGTAGTAACGTCGTCATTTGTAAGTGAAGCTACACCTCCGGTAATATCTATAATACTTACAGATCCTTCAGGGTCTACAGTGTAAGCAGTATTTGGCTGGCCTTCGTTAGCTGTAAGTACTTTTGTACCATCCGGGGTAAAAGAAATGTTATCCGGCAGGGCACCTACTGTAACCTGGCTGATAAATGTACCGTCCGTAGTTAAGAATACTACCGAACCGTTAAGCTGTTCGTTAGCATTAGGTGAGGCTACTGCAACAATACCGTTTTTAACCGCTACACTGGTAATGCCCCCGTAAGGTGCCATATCTACCGAGTTAAGCGTTACCGGAGCTTCAGGATTTGTAAAATCTATGATGTCAAGACGATCCTGTATGGCGCTGGTAGCAAACAATTTTTTACTTATAGAATCGTATGCAACAATTTCACAAGTACTTCCGCTAACAGTTGATGGGTCAAAGCTTGTAACATAATCTAAAGCAATACTGCGTGAAGGAACAGGAGCCTGTACATCGTTATCTTTAATATAAACTGTAGCAAGTGTTTCGCCGGTAATGGCTAAACCCACAGGGTTTTCAAGGCTTAGTACAAAATACTCTGCCTGCTGCTCTGCTACTGCATCATCTATAATAGGAATAGTAATTATTTGCTCGTTACCGCTTGTACCTGTAAGTGTTATAGTTTGTGTAGTATATGTAAAGTCATTACTATCTGCAGTGCTAAAAGGTGCGCCTTTAAGTACAAGATTTACAGATCCTGCCGATGGGTTAGTTACATTTACCACAAAACTTAGTGTGCCTGCATCTTCGTTAACTACAATAAAATCGTTAGCCAGAGATACTGTTGTATTATAATCAAAGTTAAAAGTATACGGACATGCCATTGTAAGGCCTGCTTCGTCTTCTATATTGTTTACAGTAAGTTCGTATGCTGTTCCCTGAGCAAAAGCATTTGTAAAGGTTAATGTAACAACATTATCCAGAATAGTTGCAGTAGCCAGGCCATTAATGCCGGTAAAGTTAGTTAGTGCAGCGGCAGTAGCATCAAGTTCGTTATTAAACACAAGTACTATACTTGTATTGCTTACAACTGTAGCCGATTGTACCGATGGCGATGACGGGAATGCCCACGCCGGCCATGCCTGTGGCGCAGTACTACCTTCTACACCAACCCAGTTAGCAGGGTTAAGTATAGCTGTTTTAAGAGCAGCTACAGCACCTGTTTGAGCACCATTAAAATAAGCATTTACGGTATTACCTGATGTATTGCCGGGAGCAATACTAAGATTTGAGGCCGTAACAAGATCTGTAAGGCCTGCCGGAAGCATAGAGGCGCTACCGTTACATGTAGTATTTGCTTCTAACCATCCGTTAGAGGTTAGAGCCGTAATATAATTAGGAGCAGCAGCTGTTCCTGTGTAAACTATTACCTGGTCACCACTTGAGCTAAGGCCAAAACCGCTACCTGCAGCACTGCCAGTATTTGCAACAAGCGTATTAGTTTGAATTGTTATTACAGAGCCTGCAGGAAGGCAACTATCTGCAGTCCAGGTAAAGCCTCCGGCACACTGTGCCTGTGCGTTAGTTGTATACTTTGCATCGGTAAAGTTTATCATAGTACCCGGTGCAATGTCTATAAATGATACAAGTGCTATTTCATCTTCAGTACCAGACGCATTCATCCTGTATGCTACAAAAGCCATATCTCCTGCTGCAAACTGTGTTTGAACAGCAATGGTAGAAAATGTTGAGGCAGATGCAACTACAACAGCATTGTTACTGGTATCTTCTACCATATTAGGTAATAACGCAAGGTAATATTGCTGGTTGTTTGCAAGAGCCGCGGCAGGAGTAACTGTTATAGTATTACCCGTAACAGACGCTGTAAAAGCTACCGGAGTACCCTGAGCATCATCAATACGAAGCTCTACTAAAGAAGCTGCGTTACTGTTAGTAATTGCACTATTATTTATAAGCCTTACCTCTTCATTAAAAGCTACTGTAAATGCAGTATTTACTGCAATATTTGATGCATTATTTGCCGGAGATATTGTTACAACCGGAGCAGTAGTATCTGCAGTTCCATCAAGCGGAGTGCCTTTTACTGTAAAGTTATCAAAACGATTATTACCTACGTCTCCTCCCGCTCCAACTTCAAATTCTACTTTTAGTTTAAAGTTAGGATTATTATCTGTTAAAGGTAAATCTGCAAAAGGTATAGATATAAGTGCGGGATCGCCGTCTGCAGGTTCGCGTGTTACATAAAATGTAAAGTTTTCACCATCGGTAGAATAAGACCACCTTTGTGTACCTGCACCGGATCCAGAACGCTTTGATGCAAATTCTACCACAGCATCTTTATAGCCTGTTGTAGGTACATTAAACTGAAGAGCACCACCCACAGGATTGTTATATCTAAAATGTGTTCCTGCTGCGTCTCCATTTTGCGCATTAAGGTTTAGTGTTGCAAAGCCCTGCCCTGTGCCTGCCTCTATACCACTTGCTGCGCTATTAAAGATAATGATAGAAGGCGAACCCACTATAGACTGTGTTACAGTGGTAAAAGCTGCCTGCGTATCACTGTTAAAATTCCAATAATGCAGTAGCGTTTGTGCCCCGGCAACCTGCGCCAGTGAACCACAAAGCAAAAGCATAAACACTTTTTTGTAATTTTGAAACATAATTTTGTGTGTTGTTAATTGTAACTGCAAAAATGAACGTTATAGTTTAACTAACCTTTACGCAAAAATGAATGCTACATTATTATCATGTTATTAAAGTTTTGTAACTGTAAAGCGAAAACGATTTTTAGCTATTTTGCTTAATGATTACATAACCCTCCAAACAGCAATAAGGCCTGCCAAAATTTGGCAGGCCTTAGCAATTTAAAGAAAGGGTTAGTTAGCTTTTTGGCATTAAAACCGTGTCTATTACATGTATTACACCATTACTCTGGTTAACATCGGCAATTGTAATTTTGGCTTTACCACCTTTTTCATCCATTACCCATACATCCTTGCCATCCATCATAAAGGTAAGCGTGCCACCCTGCACTGTTTTAGCAGTATATTTACCATTACCTTTTTTAATACCGGCCATAACATCTGCAGCACTCCATTTACCTGCTACCACATGGTAAGTAAGTATAGATGTAAGCATTTTTTTATTTTCCGGTTTTAGTAATGTTTCTACAGTTCCTTTGGGCAATTTATTAAAAGCTGCATTTGTAGGAGCAAAAACAGTAAACGGCCCTTTACTTTCCAAAGTTTCTACAAGGCCGGCAGCTTTTACAGCAGCAACAAGCGTAGTGTGATCTTTAGAGTTTACTGCATTTTCTATAATGTTTTTGTTAGGGTACATTGCTGCACCACCCACCATTTTAGTTTTTTGCGCAAAAGTTGCCGATCCTGTTAACATTGTAAAAGCTACAAGTGCTACTGATAAAATTTTTGAAGTTTTCATGGTTTGTTTTTTAAATGTTTATAAAGACAGATACGCCTTAAAACAAATCATGGTTTTTTTAACAGGATAATTTTTAGAAAATATTAACTTATACAACATCAATTACTGCTTTGCACTCTGATTATACCCTTTTAATCAAAACTTTTTTACCTGTCTTTGCTGCCTCATAAATAGCGGCTATAACAGTCATATCTTTTAGACCTTCTTCTCCTGTAATATGTTTAGGCAGCGGCTTACCTTCAAGTATAACACTACAAATGCCATCAAGCTGTGCCTGCTGCTGGTTAATAACCGGAAACTTAATTTCGCCATTAGTAGATTTTCCTTTAAACGGGCCATAACTCAAAGCAGGGCTCAATTCAAACGAGCCTTCATCTGCCGAAGCATAAAGCCGGTCTACATTATATCCTACAGAAGTATTGCAGTTAGCCACCGCCCCACCCGGAAAGTGCATTTGCCATGAAATACTTTCTTCTGTCTGTGCAAAACGCACAAGGTCGTTAACTGTGCCAAATTGCGCTGTAACTGCTACAGGCTCTTCTCCTAAAATATAACGGCACGCCTGTATGCAGTAGATGCCAAGATCCATAAGTGGTCCGCCACCCGACAGCTTTTTATTAAGCCTCCAGTTAGAATGCTCATTAAAATCTATTGTCTTCGTGGTTTTCCCTATATCATAGGTTTTATAACCAAACCCAGCCTCTATATAACGCACCTGTCCAAAAACTTTCTTCTGGCCTAACCTTTTTATTTCTAAATGCGTGGGTTCATAATGTAAACGATAGCCTACTGCAAGTTGAACTCCTGCATCTTTACAGGCTCTAATCATTTCCCTACAGTCCTCAGGAGAATTAGCCATAGGCTTCTCTGTAATAACGTGCTTACCGGCTTTCGCTGCCCGTATTACAAATTCTTTGTGCATACCGTTGGGTAATATTACGTACACAACGTCGATATCCTTATTATTTACAATAGTGTCGAAGTTACTGTAGTTGTAAATATTCTTTTCCGGAATATTATACTTTTCTTTCCAGGACTTTGCCTTTGCAGGTGTGCCGGTTACAATACCGGCTAACGTACAGTATTGTGCATTTTCAAGTCCTTCGGCAACAATTTCTGCATAAGTGCCCAGGCCGCATAGTGCCACGTTGAGTTTTTTACCGTTGTATTGTGGCAGCGGCTCATTTGGTGCAACCATAAAAGAGGGCAACGTACTTATTATTGCGGCTGAACCTAAGCCAACGCTAAATTTATTTACGAACGACCTGCGCGATATATTTTTCATAACCTGTGTTTTAGCGTTTAGTTATAAGTACAAGTTTAAGCAAAAATGTTACAAGGAGAGGCTTAAATTAAAAAAAACTCTACATTGCTGGAGAGGTTATTATTTAATTATTTTTGTTTGTGTCTATATAGATCTGAAACATCTTCCTTTTCTAACCAAGGTTTCACCCAAGCGGTTTTCCCATCGCGGGAAATTACTAATGGGCTATCAGCGCGCTTTTTTAAAAACAATAAGATTGTTTCGTACCTGAGATAAAGCATCGGCTATTTTTTGTTGTTGAGGTGTCCTTTTACTCTTTTCCATATATTTCTTTAATTTTACTGAATCGCGATTCTTCTAAAACATCTATTTCTAAGTGCCTGACCTTTTCGGTAGAGATGACAAGGTCATATAGAGTCGTCTACCATAATATAACATTACCTCTCAACATCATACTTCTCTAGCTTCTGGAGAAACAAATACAGGATTGTAAAAGTACATGCCAAAAGAAATGGTGCAACCGAGAGCAGATAAAATTCTAAAACACCATTGAATGAAAAAATAAGCCATAATAATAATATAATCATAGATGCAATGCCCAAAATGATTAACCATTTACTTTTAGTTAATGAACCAAGCATAAGAAAGATAGCAGCAATAAGAAACAGAAATGTATATTGATTTACGAACTGATCTACCAACCCAAAGAAAATCGCACTATAACTCGAGCTATTATATCTTACCTGTATTATTAAAAAGCAAAATATTATAGTCAATGCCAGCCAAATACTTTTAATCCTTTTCATTCACAATAAATATTGATATACTAATTTAAAAAAACTTCATTGATGCGAGTTTCATGTGTTAGAAAAACTCAGGGTCAATAGCACCTGATATTTCATTCCTCATGTTATTCAACTGTAACGTAAACTCATCCTTATTGATAGCATAATAACGCACTTCTTTATCAGATGCATTAAGATCTTCAAACGGGGTATAAGTATTTTCAAGACGCCAAATCAGATGTATAGTATCCTCATTATCCAAATATGCAAAAATTGTAAAATCATCTGAAGCTGTACTGAAATTAATAAAGTAGCCCAGACTAAAATCAGCTTCATCATCAAAACGATTATAAAAATAATTAAAAACGGCATCTTTATCCTTAAATGCTATATCAGCCCTTTTGGCATCTGCTATCTGCTTTAGCCCGCCAAAGATATAGCTATCAATGTAAACTAAATCTTCCTGTGTGCACATAAAGTTATTACCAAACCATACCTTAGCATAGCCCATGACTGGTTTCTTAAAATTGGTTATCCTGTAATCTAACCCAAAATGTAATTTATCTCCCAGTGTTATCATATACAAATACTATAGCGTAAATAAACAAAAAACCTCCGCGTTGCTGCGGAGGTTTCTATATAAATTAAGATTGAAAAGAGATTATTTATTGTTCTCTCCGTTTTCCATTCTTTCTTTTAACTGAGCTAATACATCAAGATCACCAAGAGTGCTCTTTTCTGCATTGTTTGAAGAACCTGAGTTAGAGTTGTTATTGTTGTTAGAATCATTGTTTCTAACATTTTTCTCTTCTTCATCTTTAAAAGTAGCAGTGTGCGATGCAACTACCCTTTTAAATTCTTTGTTGAATTCGATAACTTTAAATTCAGCAGCTTCACCTTTTTTAAGTTTTTTACCGTCTTCTTTTTCAAGGTGTCTTGCAGGAATGAAAGCAACGATATCGTCACCAAATTCTACAGTAGCGCCTTTATCAACGATTTCAGATATTTCGCCAGAGTGTACAGTACCTACAGCGAAAGAATCTTCATATTTATCCCATGGGTTAGCAGTAGTCTGCTTGTGTCCAAGAGATAGTTTACGGCCGTCAACATCAAGTTCAAGAACTACAACATCAAGTTTATCGCCTACGTTTACAAATTCACTTGGGTGTTTAATTTTCTTAGTCCATGAAAGGTCAGAGATGTAAATTAATCCATCAATACCTTCTTCAAGTTCTACGAATATACCAAAGTTTGTAAAGTTACGAACGATACCTGTGTGGCGTGAACCTACAGGATATTTAGATGTAATGTCTGTCCAAGGGTCTTGAGAAAGTTGTTTGATACCAAGAGACATTTTACGGTCATCCCTGTCTAAAGTAAGGATAACTGCATCAATCTCATCACCCACTTTTACGAAATCCTGAGCCGAACGCAAGTGCGTAGACCAAGACATTTCAGAAACGTGGATAAGGCCTTCTACACCTTCAGCAACTTCAATAAACGCACCGTAGTCAGCAATAACCACTACTTTACCTTTAACTTTGTCACCTACTTTAAGGTTAGCATCAAGTGCATCCCAAGGGTGAGCGTTTAATTGTTTAAGACCAAGTTGTATACGTGTTTTCTCGTCATCAAAGTCAAGGATAACAACGTTTAGTTTCTGGTCAAGTTCAAGAACTTCACTTGGGTGGTTAATACGGCTCCATGAAAGGTCTGTAATGTGGATAAGTCCGTCAACACCTCCAAGGTCGATGAATACACCGTATGAAGTAATGTTTTTAACAACACCTTCAAGTACCTGGCCTTTTTCAAGCTGCCCAATGATTTCTTTTTTCTGAACTTCGATATCAGCTTCGATAAGCGCTTTGTGAGATACAACTACGTTTTTAAATTCGTGGTTAATTTTCACAACTTTAAACTCCATCGTTTTGTTAACATACTGGTCGTAATCCCTGATTGGTTTTACGTCTATCTGAGAACCCGGAAGGAACGCTTCGATGCCAAAAACATCTACGATCATACCACCTTTAGTTCTGCATTTAACGAAACCGTTAACGATCTCGCCAGTTTCATTAGCACTGATAACCCTGTCCCAAGCCTTAATAGTACGTGCTTTCTTGTGGGACAGCACTAACTGGCCTGATTTATCTTCGCGTACATCAATAAGTACTTCTACTTTATCGCCTACTTTTAAGTTAGGGTTGTAACGGAATTCGTTAAGAGAAATAACACCTTCAGATTTAGCGTTGATATCAACGATAGCATCCCTGTCAGTTATTCTTACTACTGTTCCTTCTACAACTTCGTCGCTGTCAGTTGAAATAAAAGTTTCTTCAACTAAGTTTTCGAACTCTCTAAGGTTTTGTTCATCTACCGGGTCAATACCCTCTTCAAAGTTATGCCAGTTAAACTCCTGTAGAAATTGTTCGTTTGTTTTTTGTTCAGACATTCTGATTTAAAATTTGTATCCTGACATTTTACCGGGTTTTATGCAAATAAAACAGCAGAAGCGTTTTACATAAATTTTTGTTTAAAATCCTTTCCTAAACCCACTATGCCGAAAAGGTGTGCAAAGGTACAGTTTATTTTTAAATAAACAAGCACTCTGCACACCTAATTTTATAAGGATGATGGTATTACGGTACTGCAGTAATTCGTTAATTCGTTTATTTGTTTATTTGATTGCCTATTGTTCATTTGCCTATCGCCAATTGCCAATTGCTTATTGCTTATTGCTTATTGCTTATTGCTTATTGTAATTTAGTGCTTTATAACCTCTACTATCAAAGGATCGTGCTTGTGTTTAAACATGACCGCAAATGCCACAGCTACTATTAAGGCATAAGCTGCAAATGCAAGCCAGATGTTTTGCCAGTCTTTCATAAATACCGGGCTGCTAAAAACACCATCTGCAATGGTAACTCCCTGATTTTTTACAAAGCCTGCCATAACATTATTAGCAGGTTCGGTTTGTAAAAAGCCGGCAAGATCTGTAGTATTTGTAAACGATTTTGTAAAGAACTTATCTATAGCCCAACCAGATGTTATACTACCAAATATCGCCCCAAAACCGTTTGTCATCATCATAAACAATCCCTGTGCCGATGAGCGTATTTTAGGATTCGTATTGGTTTCTACAAATAATGAGCCTGAGATATTAAAGAAATCGAATGCCATACCATAAACTATGCATGATAAAATTATCATCCATAAATTAGCCACCGGGTCGCCATAAGCAAACAAGCCAAAGCGCAGTACCCACGCAAACATACTTATTAGCATTACCTGCTTAATACCAAAACGCTTTAAGAAAAACGGGATGGCAAGGATAAAAGCTGTTTCAGAAAACTGGGATATCGACATGATTATAGTAGAACGCTCTACCACAAACGAGTTGGCATATTTAGGGAAATTCTGAAATTCGCTTAAAAAAACATCTCCATAAGCATTAGTTAACTGCAATGCACCACCTAAAAACATTGAAAAAATAAAGAATAACGCCATTTTATAAGTACCGAAAAGCTTAAAAGCCTCAAGACCTAAAGCTTCAGATGCTGATGCATTTTCGGTTGTATTTTGTGGTTCACATTTTGGCAGTGTAAAAGCATAAATTCCTAATACAATAGCAGCAATACCGGCAATATAAAACTGGTATTCTGTTGCTTTACTATTAGTAAGGTTTGTTATCCACATGGCTACAATAAAACCTACAGTTCCAAATACACGAATAGGCGGGAAATCTTTAACTACATCACTATCAGGGTTATTTTTTAAAGCGGTATATGCTATAGAGTTGTGCAGTGCAATTGTGGGCATATAAAAACACATAGCCACAAACATGACATATATAAATCTAGTAGGATCTTCTACTTTAGTTAATACAAACAAAGCCCCTGCATATAATATATGTAATATACCATACAGCCTTTCTGCATTTATCCAGCGGTCTGCAATGATACCTGTAAGTGTTGGCATAAAAACAGATGCTAAACCCATAGTACCAAAAACAAGCCCAAACTGCGTTCCTTCCCAATGTTTTGTACCAAACCAGTAGTTTGCAATTGTAATTAGCCATGCTCCCCAAACAAAAAACTGAAGGAAGCTCATTAAAATAAGGCGGTTCTTGATTCCCATATATAAACGCTGTTATAGCTGAATTAACATTTTATTAACGGCGGTAAAACTATTAATAAAAAATGAAATAAAACAATTAAGCCCGTTAAAGTTAAAAGATTACAACGTTATACCCGACAACACAAATTTAATAAATCGATACGGAAAGAATGATCTATTGAAGGTTGATCATCAGCCCAAAAAGGCTGGTATTTGCCGCGAGGGTATAGCGGGAATATGAATAATCGAAACGTATTTTATTAAAGCGCAGCGACATACCAAATGAAATTCCTGAAAAATTTCGTTTATCAACAACGCGCAGTTCTTCTCCCCTTCTAAAGTTGTAACCCATACGCAGGTTAAATGCCCTGCCGGGAAACAACTCACCGCCCAGTATAACGTGGCGCAGTGCATTGTTAAAGAACGACACTTTTTCTCCGGTACTGCCGCCCTCTATGCTTTGTTCAGCACGGTTAGGGTTAGAGAAAGCAATGTTCCACTGCTGAAGGTTTTCCAGTGTTAAGTGCCAGCGTATAGGCACATTCTCCACTTCCTGAGATATGCCTGCAATAATTTCCATAGGCAATGGCTCATACTGGCCTGCGTATGTAGTTATTTGCGAACCTATATTGCGTATAGAAAGCCCATAGTTAATATCGTTATCTTCATCTATGTATATAGCACCAAGGTCTACAGCGGCACCAAAGGAGTTGTAACTTTCTAACGTAGACGATATTAATTTTGCGCTTGCGCCAATGTGCAAATCGGTATATGGTATATTATATGAGGTGCCAAAAGAAAGAGCTATTTCGCTACCCGTAAAATTTCCGGTAAGGAGCCCGGCTTCATCACGTCCTTCAAAAGTACCATAATCCACATAATTAACCCCCATCTGGAAAGTAGGCGTATATCTATCATATTTATAGGCATAAGCTGCAGTACCATACGTAACTTCGCCATAGTAGCTGCCATAGTTTACAGATAGCTGCTTATCCATATCATCATTAATGGTAGCCGGGTTGTATATACCCTGGTTTACATCATAATCATAAAGGGTAACAATCTTACCGCCCAGTGCTGCCTGGCGCGGCGATGTAACAAGATTTAAAAACTGGTACGTATACTTACCCCCTATCTGCCCAAAAGACATGGCCGTGGCAAACAGGAATAAGACGAGGTATAATTTTTTAAACATGTTACAATTAGGGCGTTTTGCATAGTATAACGCGAATGCGAAGATATTATTTTTAAATAAATTAACAGCTAAGAAAATTAACGTGTTTTATTTGATAAAAACAGGACTTATGTATGGCCAATACTGCATCAAATATTAACGCACGATTAATCTCCCTCAAAAGTTAAAATGTGGAGAAATCTTTTAATCTGAGTATTTGTGAAAATTTGTGTAATTAGTGGCCAAATTATTGAACAAAAAACGGCTAATTTCTTAGCCGTTCCTTACAAAAATATATTCTTTGCTTTATGCAAGCTTTTTGGCATTTTTAGCCGATTCATTAGTAATAGCAAATTTAAGCACTTCGCTCATTTCGCGCACATAATGAAACGTTACCCCTTCAAGGTATTCCTGTTTAATCTCGTCTACATCGCGCTTGTTCTCAATACACAAGATAATCTCTTTAATATTAGCCCTCTTGGCAGCCAGTATTTTTTCTTTAATACCACCTACAGGCAATACGCGGCCGCGAAGGGTAATTTCGCCCGTCATGGCAAGATGTTTTTTAATCTTCTTTTGCGTAAAGCTCGATACTAATGACGTAAGCATTGCCACACCGGCACTTGGCCCGTCTTTAGGTGTTGCACCTTCAGGCACGTGTATGTGTACGTTGTAGTTGGAAATTACATCCTGGCTAATACCAAGCATCTCTGCATTAGATTTTATATACTCTAATGCAATGGTAGCCGACTCCTTCATTACCGTACCCAGATTACCGGTCATGGTAAGGTTGCCTTTACCTTTAGATAAAATAGACTCTATAAACAATATATCGCCGCCCACACTTGTCCAGGCAAGGCCTGTTACCACACCTGCAACATCGTTATTTTCGTACTTATCGCGCTCCATTTTAGGGGCACCCAGTATTTTAATAATATCTTCATCGGTTACTTTAACATTGTACTCCTCCTCCATTGCTATAGATTTGGCGCAATTGCGCACTACCTTGGCAATTTGTTTTTCAAGGCCACGCACACCACTCTCGCGGGTATAGCCGGTAACAATTTTTTCAATTTGTTTTTTACCTATAACAATATCTTTGGCAGTAAGCCCATGTTCCTTAACCTGTTTAGGCACAAGGTGCTTTTTAGCTATTTCTACCTTTTCTTCTATAGTGTAACCCGTCATGTTGATGATCTCCATCCTGTCGCGCAATGCAGGCTGAATGGTTGCAAGGTTGTTAGAAGTAGCAATGAACATAACTTTACTAAGGTCAAAGCCCAACTCCAGGAAGTTATCATAGAACGCCGAGTTTTGCTCAGGGTCTAACACCTCCAGTAATGCAGACGATGGGTCGCCGGTATTACTTATTGTTAATTTATCTATCTCATCCAATACAAATACAGGGTTAGCTGTACCTGCTTTTTTAAGGCTCTGGATGATCCTGCCAGGCATAGCGCCAATATAAGTTTTCCTGTGTCCCCTAATTTCTGCCTCATCACGAAGGCCACCAAGAGAAATACGTATGTACTCCCTGCCCAGCGCCTCGGCAACCGATTTACCTATGGATGTTTTACCCACACCCGGAGGCCCATATAAACATAATATAGGCGATTTCATATCATTACGCAGCTTAAGCACTGCAAGGTGCTCTATGATACGTTTCTTAACATCTTCAAGGCCATAATGGTCGCGGTTAAGTATTTTATCGGCACGCTTAAGGTCGAAGTTATCTTTGCTAAACTCGTTCCACGGCAGGTCTATAAGCAGCTCCAGGTAATTGCGCTGGGTTCCATAATCCGGTGCCTGCGGGTTCATGCGTTGCAGTTTAGATAATTCCTTATCAAACTGCTGTTTTGTTTTATCGTCCCATTTTTTAAGGCGGGCTTTAGCACGTATATCGTCTATTTCCTGATCGTGAGATACGCCACCAAGTTCTTCCTGGATGGTTTTCATTTGCTGGTGCAAAAAGTACTCACGCTGCTGCTGGTCGAGGTCAAAACGTACCTTACTTTGTATATCGTTTTTTAGCTCCAGTTTTTGCAGTTCCAGGTTCATGAAACGCAAAGTTTCAAGCGCACGCTCCTTAAGATTGCTTATAGCAAGAAGCCCTTGCTTTTCTGTAACCGACAGGTTCATATTGCTTGATACAAAATTTACCAGGAACGAATCGCTCTCAATATTCTTAATGGCAAAAGTAGCCTCAGTAGGAATATTTGGGCTTTCTTTTATAATTTGTATCGCCAGGTCTTTAACAGATTCTATAATGGTAGAAAATTCGGCATCCTTTTTCTCGGGCCGTTTTTCTTCAAATTCTTTAACGGTTGCTTTAAGGTACGGCTCTTCATCGGTAACAGCATCTATCTCAAAACGTTTCTTACCCTGAAGGATGATAGTAGTATTACCATCGGGCATTTTAAGCACACGGAGTATACGCGCTACAGTCCCTACGGTGTTAATGTCGGCCGCGGCAGGGTCTTCTACGCCTTCATCTTTTTGTGCTACAACACCTATTATCTTATCGCCGGTATTGGCATCGTTTATAAGCTTTATAGATTTATCCCTGCCTGCGGTAATAGGTATAACCACACCCGGAAACAAAACCATATTACGCAATGGTAATATAGGTAAACTGTCAGGCAGCTCCTCATTATTCATTTCTTCTTCATCTTCAGATGTCATTAACGGTATAAGTTCCGCATCAGTATCCAACTCCTGAAGTGACAAATTGTCAATATTTAAAATTCTTTGTTTAGACATATCTTGTAAAAGTCATTTTGTCATTAAAACTTGATGGGCACAAAGAGGTTATAGTAAGGCTATAACTCTGTATATGCTGTGTGCCAATGCTTAATAAACTTTAGCATTAACGGTAATACGGGTGTATGACAATGATTGTGCCATAAAAAAATCCGCCAACCGGCGGATTTTTATTACTATAGTTATTGATTCTATAATTAATTACAATTCAATATCAAAGGCACCTGCAGTAACTGTATTTGTAACGGTAGTACCATCTAAAACATCAAATTCGAATGTACCTTTTATCCTTATGCCGTCATTTGCAGTAATTACTAAGCTGCCCCTGGTAATATTATGGTTAAGGCCATTAGCATCTTTAAATGTTGCCTGAGGCAATGCACCTAAGGCATCTGTAAATGCATAAGAGCCCACACGGGTATTCTCGTTTATTACAAGTTCTATTGCATGGTTTGCATTAGTACCCCTTAATTTTACAGCAGAAAATTCATTTACATCAACAAATACTACAATCAGGTCAGACCCACCATAAGTAACAGGTGTACCGTTTACAGTAGCATTAAACACATCTGTACTGTCTACACTGCCCACATAAGAAACATTTGTAAAAACACCATTAGTAATTCTCTTGGCAGGAAGGCCGGCTGCGGTATCACTATAATCTCCGGTAAAACTAAAGGTACCCGTTATTGTGTGGTTAACAGTATCTACAGATGTTATAGTTAACGTGCCGGAATCATTTACAAGATTGTTATAAGACTCATCAGATAGTACATCTGCACTATAGGCAAATTGCACATCTGTATAAGTACCCGGAGTAGTCCGCTCGGCATTTATAATAATAGATTTACCACTGGCATCTACACCCTGAATGGTTAACAAACCACTGCCTAAAACTGCAGTAGTTACGGCTGCCGTAAAAGCTGTACCATCTACACTTGCTTTAAATGAGGCAGGGCCTGTAGGAGTAGTTCCGCCTCCATAAGATATACTTGTAAACACTCCCTCTGTAAATGCTATTTGAGGAAGGTTTTGAGATGCATCTGTATAATAGCCTGTAAAATTAAACCTGCCCGCTATGGTGCGGTTCGCTGTATTTATATTAGTAATGGTAACAGAACCCGAAGGAAGCCCAGAACGACTAACATTAGTATAATGATTAGCCGATGTGCCAGGAAAATACTCCATTAAAGAAATTGTATAGGTACCTGTTGTAGTTGCAGGAACTGTAAGTTTTACATTTTCGCCCTGATCACCTTTGTAACCCGTTATTGTAATAACACCATTGCCCAGTGTAGCCTCTGTCCTGTCGGCAACAAAAAGAATACTGCCTATTTTTACTGTAAACACTCCAGGATTTACAATAGTATCTCCGCCGTCATCTGCCAGCAATAAAGGGTCTACCGGCTCTGTTTCGCAAGACATCATTCCGCCAAGTATTGTAAACAATACCATGAAAACCGATAGTATTCTTAGTCTTTTCATAACATTAATTTATTGAATTTTTTAAAGTTCCAAATATAAAGCAATAAAATTAAAATCCTAATGTTTTTTTAGCACCCTGCTCAATAAAAATATACCCACAATAAAGAATACCGTCAGGAATACAACCGAGTATCGCATACTCCCAAAAGCCTGGTCTATAGCTCCATACATAAGCATACCTATTACAATACCTATCTTCTCTGTAACATCATAAAAACTAAAATAAGATGCTGTATCTGTAGTTTCGGGAAGGAATTTAGAATATGTACTGCGTGAGAGCGATTGTATACCTCCCATAACAAGCCCTACAAAACCTGCGGTTATGTAAAAATGTAGCGGAAGCGTAACAAAATAAGCACATACACATATAACAGCCCATATGCAGTTAATACCTATAAGCGTTTTTATATTACCATATTTAGCAGAGAGTTTAGATGTTATAACCGCACCTGCAACCGCTACGAGCTGTATAAGGAGTATGCTCACAATTAAACCCATAGTCTTGGCTCCTCCACTACCCCACGCTATTTCTTCGGCACCAAAATAAGTAGCTACAAGCATTACTGTTTGTACAGCCATGCTATACACAAAAAAAGCACCCAGGTAGCGTTTTAAGGTAATATCTGCACTTAATTGTTTCCATACTTTTCTCAGTTCGCGAAAGCCGTTAAAAATTACATCCCCGGTAATTTTATTCTTTTTATTGTCTTTTGGTAAATAGTAGTACGTATACTGGCTAAAAAGCATCCACCACACACCTACCGATACAAACGAATAGCGCATCATTTGCTCTTTTGCGGCATCTTCAACAAGCATTACCATGGCAAGGTTTATAATGAGCAGTATAACGCTGCCTATGTAACCCATAGAATAGCCACGGGCACTTACAGCGTCCTGCTGATTTGGATAAGCAATATCCGGCAGGTAGGAGTTATAAAATACAAGACTGCCCCAAAAACCTATTAACCCAAAAAAATAGCACACAAGGCTCCAGTAAATATTGTCGAGGCTAAACCAGTAAAGGCCTATGCATGATATACTGCCAATGTAGCAAAACAGCTTAAGAAAGCTTTTTTTATTCCCTGCATAGTCTGCAATGCCCGATAGTAGCGGCGAAATAAAAGCAACAACAAGAAAAGCAAATGCAGTAACAAAGCTAATAAGCGCAGTACTCTTCATGGTTGTCCCAAATACTGATATGTGTTTTGAACCTTTTTGCTCAAATATCAAATCATAAAAAATGGGGAATATTGCCGATGCAATTACAAGACTGTATACTGAGTTTGCCCAGTCGTAAAATGCCCATGCATTTAGCAGTTTTTTACTGCCTTTTTCTAATTGTGCCATATAGTTAGGTTTGTATCCTCAAAACTAAACTATTTTTTTAAACTATAACCAAAGTGCAGTTATGGCTGTATAAAATTTAATCTTAACTTTAAATATTCCTTAAGGATTTTAACCAAACATATAACTATCTTTCAATGTAGTATTTAGCAACCTAAAATATACAAATAAAACAACAAATAAACCAGCAATATATATGAACATTACATTAGCCCAGGCTGAAACTGTAATTGCAGCCGCCAAAGAAAAAGCCGTTAACATTAAAACTAAAATGAACATTTGTGTAGTAGACTCCGGAGCCAACCTTGTAGCATTTGCGCGCAACGATGGCGCCTGGTTAGGATCTGTAGACATCGCGATAAAAAAAGCGAAGACCGCTGTTTACTTCCAGATGGATACCGCCGACCTGAGTCCGTTAGTACAACCGGGAAAACCCCTCTATAATATAGAGCATTCTAACAATGGCCTGATTACTTTTCCGGGAGGTGTGGTTATTAAAGATGAGAATGGCAATGTTATTGGTGCCATAGGTGTTTCGGGCAGTACGGTAGATGACGACGAAAAAGTAGCCAAAGCAGGTGCAAATGTGCTATAGTTAAAAAATGCATTAAACTTAAGCAGCCTGCATGGCTGCTTTTTTGTTTGATTTAATCAACACAACGCATAAAAAAAGCTGCTCCGCAAGGAACAGCTCTGTATATATTTACTTTATTGTTGATATGGAAATCTGAAATCTAAATTCTGAAATCTCAAATAATTAAAACTTAACCCCAAACTTAGCAGCCTGTGCTTTGGCATTAGGTATCTCGCTTGTAATCTTAGATATCCTTGTTGCGCCAGACGGGTGCGTGCTTAAAAATTCGGGAGGTGCAGAGCTGCCGGAGTTAGCATCCATCCTCTTCCAGAATTCTAAAGCTTTATCAGGATTATAACCCGCTATAGCCATAAGGGTTAGGCCTATTTCGTCGGCTTCATTTTCCTGGCTCCTGCCAAAAGGAAGTATGGCGCCATACTGTGTACCTAAACCATACGCCTGCTGAAACAATTGCTGTGCCGTGGCACTTTGCCCTGATGTAACTGCCGTAACCCCACTTGCGCCAACCTGTGCAAGTGTCTCGGCGCTCATACGCTGTGCACCATGGTTAGCCAGCGCGTGTGCTACCTCGTGGCCCAAAACAGTTGCAAGCCCTGCCTCATCTTTTGTTATTGGCAATATACCGGTGTACACCACAATTTTACCGCCTGGCATACAAAAGGCATTCACATCTTTAGACTCTACAAGTTTATATTCCCATGCGTAGCCATCAAGGTAGCCTTTGTATCCTGCTGCGTTAAGGTATTTTTCGGCAGCAGCCTTTATTTTCTGTCCCACGCTTGTTACCATTGCCGCCTGGGATGTACCAGATACTACTTTGTTTTCTTTTAAAAACTGGTCATACTGAGCAAAAGACGTAGGGAATATCTCGCTGTTAGACACAAAATTAAGGTTCTTTTTACCTGTAAAAGGGTTGGTGCTGCAGGCGGCAATCGTCATGAACAAAACTGCAGATAAGGTTATTCCACTTATTTTCATATCTAAAATTTTTAAATTTTATTCAAATTTAGTAAATTCCTACAACATACAATTCCGAAAATATGCCAGTTATAGTTAAACTATTGTGAATTTATCTATTCAGGTTGTTAAGTTGCATTTTAAATATTTCATTATTAGCACAATTGCAGTACATTTATAGTATATATAAATACTGTTTACGGTATTACATTATCAAGTATACAAAGTTATGTCAGAAAATACCGCTCACCGCCAAACGCTGAAAATCCCTAAACCATTTATTATAACGGCTAAAATTTTACAGGCAACGTCTCCAAAACTGGCAGCGCGCTTTGCCATGAAAGTGTTTACCACGCCGGTAAAATTTAAGCTGCCCAGGCGTGAGGAAGAAATGGACCGCAAAAGCCGACAGGAACTTATACTGATTCCGTCGCTTAAAAAATCCGTCAACGTGTACCATCTTGGCGACAGCCCTAAAAAAATACTGCTGGTGCACGGGTGGAGCGGCCGCGGTACCCAACTTGCATCTATTGCAGATAAACTGGTTAAATGTGGTTACAGCACTATTAGCTTTGATGCGCCTGCCCACGGTAAATCGACCGGAAAGGCCAGCGATATGACTGAATTTATAACAGCTATACTACAACTGGAGCATCAATATGGGCCTTTTGAGTTTGCCATAGGGCATTCGCTTGGGGCCATGGCTGTGCTAAATGCTATAAAACAAGGGCTAAAGGTTAAGCGTGCGGTGATTATTGGCAGCGGCGATGTTATAAGGGATATTATGATGGACTTTACGCACAAATTAGGCATGAATATTGCCATAGGAGAGATAATGATAAAGATGTTTGAAAAGAAGTTTGGCGAAACCATTAATAGCTATTCGGCGTATATAGCAGCAACGGATGTGCACATTCCTGTACTGGTTTTTCACGACGAAAACGATACCGATGTACCTGTTAGTGCGGCACACCATATTTACGAATATCTTGACAATGCCCACCTTATAATTACACAGGGATTGGGGCATAGAAAAATTCTTGGCGATAAAGCCGTAATTAAACAAATAATTGATTTTTTACTATCATGAAAAAAATAATGTTACTACTTGTCCTGCTATCGCTAACTGCATGCCAGGGACAGGAAAAGAAAAAAGACAGCAAAAATACAGCTAAGACAGAGGCTCCTGCTAAAGGAAAGTTTGCCGTAAATAAAAGTGATGCCGAGTGGAAAACCCAACTTACGCAACAACAATACAATGTATTGCGCAATAAGGATACTGACAGGCCATACACCGGCCAGTATGATAACTTTTTTGAGAAAGGAATGTACGTTTGTGCTGCATGCGGTAACCCGCTGTTTACAAGCGACACAAAATTTGACTCGCATTGCGGATGGCCGTCTTTTGACCAGGCAATTAAAGGATCGGTAATTTATAAAACAGACGGAAGTTTTGGCATGGAACGTACCGAGGTAATGTGTGCCAAATGTGGCGGCCACTTAGGCCACGTGTTTGACGATGGGCCAAAAGCCACTACCGGAGAGCGTTTTTGTACCAACTCTACCTCTATTAAATTTATCCCTGCTAAATAAATAGGCTCAACACGAATTTCACTAATGTACACTAATTAATTGGTGAAAATTAGTGAAATTCGTGTCTTTGATTTTAACCTAAAATTACATCTATGAGTACCCATAATTATCCCGTACAAAAATCAGAAGCCGAATGGAAAGCAGTGTTAGGCTCTGAACGCTATAAAATACTAAGAGGTAAAGGAACCGAGTTCCCTCACTCCGGCAAGTACAACCTTACTTTTGATAAAGGAACGTACTGCTGTGGCGCCTGCGGGCAGCAACTATTTAAAAGCGATTCTAAATTTGAAAGCAGCTGCGGCTGGCCATCGTTTGACGAGTCTATACCCGGCAGTGTAGAGTATATTAAAGACACTACTTTTGGGATGCTTCGCACAGAGATATTATGCTCTAATTGCGGCAGCCACCTGGGCCACGTGTTTGATGACGGCCCTTCTGAAACCGGCCAACGCTACTGCGTTAACTCATTATCGGTAGATTTTGAAGAGTAAATTACTAATCCTGTCCTTACAAGGCAGGGTTTTGTTTTTACACTACTTTTTAAACTTCATGCATATCTGTGTTAGTATCGGGTTAAATGTAGACATTAATAAAAGCTTTTTTGTAAATTTAAAGTGCCACAGTATGTTTGTGGTTAAAAGCAAAACAACTTTCAATGGATTTATTTATGGAAGGAACCGACTGGCCAAAAGCCCTGAGGCCGCTAATAGAAAAGTATAAGGGCGAGCGGCATCCGCTGCACTATGAAAACATTTACCAGCTATTGGTAATGGTTGTGTTATCAGCTCAGGACAGTGATGCACATATTAATAAAATTGCCCCTGCTTTCTTTGAGAAATATCCTGATATGGCTGCATTGGCAAAAGCCAATACCGCCGGGCTTATGGAATATCTTGCTGAGGTTCGTTTTCACGGCAACAAAATTGCGTGGCTGCAGGACATTGCTAACACTGTTAAGGAAGACAAAAACATCCCCACCACCATGAAAGAGCTGGTAGCGCTAAAAGGTGTAGGCAGAAAATCGGCCAACGTGATTATGCGTGAAGCCGGTAAAAAAGCTGAAGGTATACTGGTAGATCTGCACGTAGTTCGCGTTGCACCACGCCTGGGCATTGCAAAAGGCAAAGACGCCACTAAAATTGAAAAAGAGATGATGGCAGTCCTCCCACAGGACATGTGGGGCGAAGTAGGCATGGCTATATCTTTTCTTGGCCGTGACACCTGCCGCCCAAGTAACCCTAAACACAGCGAATGTATTATGAACAAACATTGTGAATTCTATCAGGAGCAGACTAGAAAGTCGTAAACGATACTTTTTATTAAAACAAAAGAGAGAAGTGTGATGCTTCTCTCTTTTTGCTTATAATATTTTTATCAGGTCGCCGGCCGGGGTAAAAGTAGCGGTAAGGTCGATGCCGTCTTTAGTAAGTATTAGCTTATATTCGCCATCAGCAGCAACATAAGCTTCTTTAATTGTGTAGTTGCCGTAGCCTTTCTTGATTTTATCTAAAGCTTCTTTTGATACTTTAGAAACATCAATCTTATTGTATTGCTTCTCCTGACGTATGTTATATTCTGTAGCGTTGTTTGTAGTAGTTGCAGCAGTAGCGGTAAACGTTACCATTGCAGCAAGGGCTATACATAAAGTCCTCATAAGTTACGTGTTTAGGTTAATTCAAAGTTAGGTAACAGGGTTATACATGCATACTAAAGTTATACTAAAAGTGATAATGGATCAACACCAAAAGTTGTGGGGAATGTTTTATCTAATATCTTTGACGAATTAAATTTTAGAGATGTACGATTCATTCAGGGAGCTTCTAAAGATATTATTGCCACCAATCATATTTGAGTA
>Ga0247813_10000175_pt1 | contig 73870 bp, 59 predicted proteins | sample UWRJL169409C1_FD_180719 | JGI IMG/M metagenome (GOLD analysis project Ga0247813, IMG submission 180719) | Plant litter microbial communities from Arlington Agricultural Research Station in Wisconsin, United States - UWRJ-L169-409C-1 | ecosystem: Environmental > Terrestrial > Plant litter >... | reverse complement strand
GATCAGGACTTATAAACGAAAAAATAGCAGCCAGAATGAACTGACTACTATTTAAATTGTAATTTTATTTAATTATTAATCCTGTATCAAATTTTCAGGACTAGTCAAGGAAAATTAAACTAGTGTTTAACTTCTTCAGTAGTTTTAGTAGTAGCTTTTACAGTAGTATCTTTTACTGTAGAATCTTTAACAACAGTGTCAACACCAGTTGTATCAGTAACGATAGTTGAAGAATCAGTTACAGTTGTATCAGTACCATCAGCTTTTTTCTCTGAGTTACAAGCAGCAACAGATAGTGATAATGCTAAAGCTAAGAAGCCTAATTTGAATGTATTTTTCATCTTGATATTGTTTTAGAGTGAATATATACCTTTAATACTAAAGGGTTAAAAAGGTAACCCAAAAAAAGTAAAAAAAATAAAAATGGCCTTGAAAATAGATTCAAGGCCATTTTTTATGGGTAAAGTCAGACTAGTGTTTAACTTCTTCAGTAGTTTTAGTAGTAGCTTTTACAGTAGTATCTTTTACTGTAGAATCTTTAACAACTGTATCAACGCCTGTAGTATCAGTAACGATAGTAGAAGAATCAGTTACAGTAGTATCAGCACCTTCAGCTTTTTTTTCTGAATTACAAGCAACAACTGATAAAGATAAAGCTAAAGCTAAGAAGCCTAATTTGAATGCATTTTTCATGTTTGAGTTTTTTTAATTATTAATTAATTTACTCTTAATACAGTAAAATTTAAAAGGTAACCCAATAATTTAAAATAAATAAAAAAGTCCTTAAGATAATCACCTTAAGGACTTTTTTATATGGTAAGTTAGACTAGTGTTTAACTTCTTCAGTAGTTTTAGTAGTAGCTTTTACAGTAGTATCTTTTACTGTAGAATCTTTAACAACTGTATCAACACCTGTAGTATCAGTAACGATAGTAGATGAATCAGTTAAAGTAGTATCAGCACCTTCAGCTTTTTTTTCTGAGTTACAAGCAACAACTGATAAAGATAAAGCTAAAGCTAAAAAGCCTAATTTGAATGCATTTTTCATTTTTGAATTTTTTAAGTAATTAATTTTCTTGTTAATGCCGCAAAGGTAGAAAGGTAACCCGGTATTTTTAAAAAAAGTGAAAATATTTTTTTACGCTGCTTTTAGGTTACGTTTACCCGAGGCGGTATTAAACTTATTTATTGGCTATAATTTTTTTTGTCTAATATTGGGTTACTATTTACCGAAAAACGTATTAACCAGTGAATAACAGTTTAAAGGGTTCAGTTCCAACAGATAGAGAGGTTATTTTAGGTATTCTAAATAACTCTGCGGATACACTTAACAAGTTATATAAAGCCTATTTTGCGATGGTTTTGCAATTTATCCTGAATAATAATGGAGATGAAGATGATGCAAAGGATGTATATCAGGAGGCGATTATTATTTTATATAACAAAATTAAGGAAGGAAATTTTGAACTCAGCAGTAAACTAAAAACATATATATACTCGGTTTGCCGGAGGATTTGGTTGAAAAAACTAAGTCAGCGAAGTAAAAAAACAGGCAATATTACCGATTATGAAGATGTGTTTGCTGTAGAAGAGGATGTAGAACAACATGAAGAAAAGGATTTGCAGTTTGTGAAAATGCAATCTGCACTTGATCATCTTGGTGAACCTTGTAAAACCATTATTCAGGATTTTTATATCCACAGTTTATCCATGCAGGATATTTGCGAGAAGTTTGGTTACACCAATACCGATAATGCGAAAACACAAAAGTATAAGTGCCTGCAGAGGTTAAAGAAAATATTTTTTCAACCTTAGTTATTGAAATGAGAAACGATTTGGAGTTAGACGCAATTATTGAAGATTATCTTTTAGGTAAGCTTAACCCACAGGAAACTGAGGCTTTGGAACAACTACGTCGTAGTGATCCGGCGGTTGATCATAAAGTGGTTTCACATAAATTCTTCCTTGAATCTATGGAGATGTTTGCAGCGCAGATCCGTCTGAAAGAACAATTAAATAGTATTCATGCAGAAATCAATGTAGAAGGTTTGGCTTCTTCACTTAAGCCGCATCCATCGCGGGTGGTTCAACTTTGGAGGAAACAGAAATCAGCTATTGCTGTTGCTGCTTCTTTTTTGGTTTTATCTCTAGTGTCTGTTTATTCTATTCAGCACAATACTAAACAAAAAGAACAATTGGTTTTGTTGAGTAATCAGGTGAATAAGGCGATTAAAACACAAAATAGTTTAATCAGAAAAATAAATAACACCACTACAACAGCTGGAAAACCTGTGATTCAAAATAGTTTTGGTGGTACGGGGTTTGCGATTTCTACAAATGGTTATATTTTAACTAATCTCCATGTAATTAACGGAGCTGATTCCTTGTATGTTCAAAATAATAAGGGAGAATCATTTAAGGTGAAATCAATTTACACAGACCCTCAAAATGATATTGCCATCCTTAAAATAAATGATAAGAATTTCAGCCATTTATCTTCTATACCTTATACCATTAAAAAGAATACCAGCAGTATTGGTGAAATAGTTTATACGCTAGGTTATCCTAAAGATGATGCTGTGTTAGGTGAGGGATATGTAAGTTCGAAGAATGGTTTTGTGGGAGATACCACTCAGTATCAGGTTTCTATTCCGGTTAATCCAGGGAATAGTGGTGGTCCGCTTTTAGATGCCAATGGCAACTTGGTAGGGATTATTAGTGGTAAGCCAGATCAAACAGAGGGTGCTGCATTCGCTATCAAATCAAAATATATTTTAGAAGCCATGAGGGCAATTCCTCAAGATTCTTTAGGAACCAACCGACTTTCTTCTAATAAGAAAAGCTTGCTGTCAGGATTAAAACGTACAAAACAGATCGATAAATTGCAGGATTATGTTTTTATGATCAAAGTTTATAATTAAAATAACTCAAACAAATTAATATTGTTGAGACCCTGAAGCTAACTACTTCGGGGTTTTTTTATGTGTTTATAATTTAGATGTATTAAATAATATAATGTCTATGTATTTACTATGGTATTGATTAGATTTGTTTAAATTCAAATTAAAAATAATAATATTATGAGTATAAGATTAGGCGATACCGCACCAAATTTTCAGGCAGAAACATCTATCGGGAAAATTGACTTTTACGAATTTTTAGGAGATAGCTGGGGTGTTTTATTTTCTCACCCGGCCGATTATACACCTGTTTGCACCACAGAATTAGGAAGAACTGCTGCCTTAAAGGGAGAGTTTGAGAAACGTAATGTAAAGGTTTTAGCGTTAAGTGTTGATTCGGCAGAATCGCATAAAGGATGGATTAATGATATCAATGAAACTCAGCATACTACTGTAGAATTTCCGATTATTGCTGATCCGGATAAAACTGTTGCAAATCTATATGATATGATTCATCCAAATGCGTCAGAAACGTTAACCGTGAGATCGCTTTTTATAATCAGTCCTGATAAGAAAGTTAAATTGACGATCACTTACCCTGCATCTACAGGCAGAAATTTTAATGAAGTATTAAGGGTAATTGATTCTTTACAGCTCACCGCTGAATATTCTGTTGCCACACCAGCCGATTGGAAAGATGGGGATGATGTGATTGTTGTAAATAGTATTAAGACAGAAGATATTCCAAATAAATTTCCAAAAGGTCATACTGAAATTAAACCCTATCTGCGTACTACGCCACAACCTAATAAATAGAGATTATTTATTCTTTAAACATGCAACATTCTCGTTAATAAATGCAATTACAAACTATTTTTTAGGTCTGTTTGTTATATTTGATAGTTTTGTTTTTATGAATTGACGTTTAATCTGGTTATCAAATTGAAATGCTTGAAAAAAATGAATAACAAGACGTAAAGAATTATTAATTTATCATTATTTTTTATTTTTTTTATGGCAACAGGAAAAGTTAAGTGGTTTAATACTCAAAAAGGTTTTGGATTTATTATTCAAGAAGACAATAAAGATTTATTTGTTCATTTCAAAGATGTAATAGGTGGAATAGATGCCATACAGGAAGGTGATACAGTTGAATTTGATGTGGCAGATGGTAAAAAAGGTTTACAGGCTGTAAAAGTTAGGAAGATTTCATAATTAACTATCACTGATATTATAAGAAAAGTCTTTCCAGTGGAAGGGCTTTTCTTATTAATAATGCTGAATAATACGTGTGCTCAGAATTATATTATCATTTTCTCCAGTTTTAGTAAAGATTAAAAACTGATCTTGGGCAGACATAATTTTATACTTTTTTGATAATTCTTCGGGCTTTGCCGGATAATTTCTAACAATAATATTTCCAGTCGGATTGGTTGCCTTTTTTAAATCCGTTGTGGTTAGTTGTTGCTCAATTTCAAAGATTCTTCCGGGAAAACTATTGTTAATGATATTGCTGGCATAAAGCTGAGTCTGCGGATGTAGTTTAACCAATTGATATCGCTCGCCAATTAAATTAAAAGCTCCTGATTTTAACAATGCTGTATCCGGCTCATATAAATATTTAAATGTTGAAAGGTTCTCTGCATATTTTAAATTGATATGGCTTTCTGACTTTTGGAATGAAAATATTTTCTCGGTTTCATTAAGTGAAGCGGCGATTATTTTGAGTTCGCCAGTAAAATCACGATCAATAACCCATAACAGTTCCTTGCATTCATTCTTTACGCTCACGATATGAATTTCGCTAACTTGTTTTAATTCATTCAAACCCGCCGTGATATCTAATAAAGGTGCAGTTTTAATCAGCAGCCTTTTCGATTTTTCTAATAATAAATCCAGATTATTGCTTACATCAGGTGTGCAATCTTTCAGCATAAAAACCTTGCCTTTGCTTGCCCTGCGGGCAGGATCTACATAAATGGTATCATATTGATGTGATGTTGTTTTGATGAATTCCATTCCATCCAGAGCTTTGAATTCAATATTATTTGATTTCAAAATATTTGCATTATGGGCTGCTATTTCCGACAATTCTAAATTAATTTCACAATGTGTCACAGTACCCATCTGTTTAGCAAAATAATTTGCATCGATTCCAAAGCCACCTGTTAAGTCTATTAACGAATGTCCGATTGCTAATTTTGATTTATAGCAGGCTGTAATTTCTGATGAGGTTTGCTCAATTGATAGTGCCGGAGGATAATAAATGCCAGGAGTATAAAACCAACGTGGCAGTTTCTTCTCTGATTTCTTTTTACTCAGGATTTGTCCGGCCAATTCTGCTGAACTGATACCTTCAAACTTGCTTTTAGCTAAAGCGATCTGATTTACATCTGCCTTTAGGTTTGCATTAATGTATTCTTGTACAGCCTTGGTTAAAAGTTTAGGGTTCATTCGCTAAATTTAAGTCAGTATATGGCTTTCAGGACTTATTTTTCATGACCATTTGACAAGTATGGCGACTTTTTACTTCTAATAAAATATCTTTATTAACCGTAACCCGATCAATGGTATTTTGGTTATAATAACGGATGGTAACCAATTCAAGGCCTTTATTGTATTTAATTGTATACTCTGCAGAAAGATCTTCAATCAGGCGTTCAATCCGTTCAGGATGATCGTCAATGCTTACCGAAAAACTAATGGCAGAATTTAACATGGTGTTGATTTTGATCTTGTGTTTATGAAACTGCTCAAAAATATTACTCAGATTTTCTTCAATAATAAATGAATAATCCTTTGGGGAAATGGAGATCAGCGCCTGATTAATCTTGAATATAAAAGAAGGAATTGGCAAGGGATTATTTTCTTTTGTAATGGCTGTTCCTGTACCTTGCGGCTTAATAAATGACCTCACAAATAATGGAATACCTTTGTTTTGTAATGGTTTTATTGTTTTCGGGTGAATGACTGTGGCGCCGTAGTAAGTAAGTTCAATGGCATCATGATAGGAAAGCTGCGCAATGAGTTCGGTTTCGTCAAACCATTTCGGATCGGCATTTAAAACACCAGGAACGTCTTTCCAGATAGTTAGCGCATCGGCGTTTAGGCAAGAGGCAAATATAGCAGCGGAATAATCAGAGCCTTCTCTACCTAATGTTGTCGTGTAGTTTTCACTTGTTCCACCGATAAAACCCTGGGTGACAATAATATTATTTTCAAGGAGAGGAACAAGGTCTTTCTGAATAATCAGATTAGTCTTTGTCCAGTCAACTTTTCCTTCACGGTAAGTATTATCAGTCTGAATAAAATTTCTGGCATCTGCCCACAAGGTTTTATTACCATTTTCATTTAACCATGCAGCTACTATTTTAGTTGAAACGACTTCACCAATCGATACAATCTGATCATAGATATAATCTACATCGTTATCAGGCTCATCCTCAATTAACCATTCAATTTCTACAAAAGTATTGGCCACATCATCATAAACGGAATTTGATTTGCCATCAAAAAGTTCTGCTATAATTTGGAAATGGAAGTGTTTTATCTCTTCTAAAATTGCATGGGTATTTTCATTGCCTTCTAAATAAGCCTTCGTTAATTCTTCAAGCTTATTGGTCATTTTTCCCATGGCGGAAACCACAATCAGCAATTTACCTTTCTGGTAATCTCGTACTATAGTGGAAAGGTTTTTTACGCCAGCTGCATCTTTTACTGAGGCACCTCCAAATTTATATATATCCATATTAAAATGCCTTAACCTGGTTTGTAGATAGCGCCGCATTTAACCATCCGCTTTCTAAATGTGCTTTATATTTACTGTAGAAATTAATTGCGGGTTCATTCCAGTCTAAAACCTGCCATACCATGCCGTTATAATTTCCAGTTTTTGCTTCTTCAATTACTTTTTCGAAAAGTAATTTACCAACGCCCCGGCCTCTGAAGTCTTCTGTAACGATAAAGTCTTCGAGGTATAATCTGCAGCCTTTCCAGGTAGAATAGCGGGTATAATATAAGGCGAAGCCAATAATGGTGTTATCTGCTAAGGCTACAAAAGCCTTCCACACAGCATTTTCGCCAAAACCAGCTTCGATAAAATGATCAAGGTTTACGGTAACTTCTTCAGGTGCACGCTCATAAACAGCCAATTCAGTAATCAATTCGAGCATCCTTGGGCAATCGGCGGCTTCTGCAGGTCTTATATTTAAATTCATAGTGGATTTTCTGATGTATTTTTGAAATGTTTGATGGTTCGCTTTCCGAAAATACTGCTTCCAATCCGAACCATTGTACTGCCTTCTTCTATCGCTATTTTATAATCAGCACTCATTCCTGTTGAAATTTCTTTAAAAGAATTTTCATCCTTAAAAAAACTTGCTTTTAATCCATCAAAAAATACCTTTAGTTCATTAAACTCAATGGTAATCTGTTTTTCATTTTTGGTATTTGTCGCAATGCCCATTAAACCAATAATCCTTACATTTTTCATTTCACTATATTCACTGGAGCGAAGTAATTCAATGGCTTCATCATGAGCAAGGCCAAATTTAGTTTCCTCATCAGCAATATAAATCTGCAATAAACAATCAATAACCCGTTTGTTTTTAAGTGCCTGTTTGTTAATCTCCTGCAGTAATTTCAAGCTGTCAACGCCGTGAATCAGGCTTACAAAAGGTGCGATGTATTTAACCTTGTTGCTTTGTAAATGGCCAATTAAGTGCCATTCAATATCAGCTGGAAGTTGTGTCTGTTTATCGACCATCTCCTGCACCATGTTTTCGCCAAAAATTCGTTGCCCTGCCTGGTATGCTTCTAAAATCGTATCGGCAGTTTGTGTTTTAGAAACTGCGATTAGTTTTACACCGTCAGCCTCTACTTCGCTTTTATATTGTTTAAGATTATCAGCTATGCTCATTTATAACTATTTTTGGGTAAAATTAACAACCTTGCCGCAATTTGGGCAAAAAATAATATTTTAATTGAGCATGAAAAAAATAATGTGGGGTTTAGTTGTTGCTATACTGTGGTTTGGCTGCAAGTCTAAAACGCCAGATGGCATCATTGATGAAGAAAGGATGGAGGCCATTTTATTTGATGTCCACATTGCAGATGGTTACATTTCTACGATTTATGTTCAGGATTCTGCCAGAAAAGTTGCCGCAGCATATTACAATGGGATTTATAAGAAATTCGATACCGATTCTGCCGAGTACAACAGAAGTTTAAATTACTATTATCAAAATCCTGAAAAATTGCAGGAAATGTATAAAGTTATTTCAACTCGTTTAGACAATCAAAAGGCTAAACTGAAACAGGCCGATTCTTTATTGCTAAAAAGGAGATTTAAGGCAGATTCAATTAAAATTATTAAAACATTTAAAGCAGATTCTTTAGCCATTAGAAAGAAGATGAAAACAGATTCATCATCGAAGGTTAAAGCAGATGCACAAATTAAAAAAAAGAAAGCACAAGCTGATTCGCTTTTGAACACCAAAAAAAATGGTGATTTGAAGCCATTAGCCGTTGCAGTACAATAATATGTTATATCCCGAGAATTGTTTAGAACGTTTAGGTTTTTTAGAGATAAGGCAACTCATTAGCAAACATTGTTTAAGTCCGATGGGGCAAGCAATGGTGTTAAAGATGCAGGTGATGAACCGTTTTGATCAAATCGATAAATTTTTACGTCAAACCCACGAATTTAAAAGTATCCTGCAAAATCAGGAGCCACTACAAATAAATACTTTTTTTGATATTAAATCTCTGGTTGATAAAATCAGGGTGGAAGGTACTTATCTTTTGGAAGATGAATGGTTTCAGGTTTACACATCGCTACAAACTGTTTTTTCTGTTTTACGGTTTTTTGAAGAGCGGGCAGAAGTATATCCTACTTTGGAAGCACTCTTTGAACATTTGCCTATCGAGAAAAATATCATCAGAAAAATTGAGACAGTGATCGATGCTAAAGGTAAGATCAAACCAAATGCATCAAAAGAATTGCAGGAAATTACTTCCGCCATTTCACGTGCTGAGCAGGATGTGCGTAAGCGCATGGATAGCATCTATAAGCAAGCTATTGCAAATAATTGGGTAGCAGATGGAAGTTTAACCATTCGCGATGGTCGGATGTGTATTCCGGTTTTAGCCGAAAATAAACGTAAACTTAAAGGATTTGTACATGATGAATCTGCAACTGGTCAAACTGTTTACATTGAGCCAGAGGAAGTTTTTACTTTAAATAATAAGCTGCGTGATTTAGAATTTGATAAACGCCGTGAGATTATTAAGATTTTAATAGCGCTCACAGATGACTTAAGGCCATATTCTCCATTATTACTTTCCTATCACGGTTTCCTGACTAAATTAGATTTTGTGCGGGCGAAGGCTTTATTTGCCTTAGATATTGAAGCCGAAATGCCTGGTTTATTAAAGGAGCCTAAAACAAAGTTGATTAATGCCAGACATCCGCTTTTATCAATCTCTTTCGCAGCAGAAAAGAAAACCGTTACGCCTTTAAATATTCATATTGATTCAGAAACGCGGGTTGTTTTAGTTTCCGGACCAAATGCCGGAGGTAAATCGGTTTGTATGAAAACTGTTGGTTTATTGCAGATTATGTTGCAGACAGGCTTGCTCATCCCAGTGGATGCCAATAGTGAGGTTGGGGTTTTTGAAAATATCTTCGCTGATATTGGAGATGATCAATCCATAGAAAGTGACTTAAGTACCTATAGTGCACATTTAAAAAAGATGCGGTATTTTGTGGAACATGCTTCGCCAAAAACCATGGTACTCATTGATGAGTTTGGTACTGGTACTGATCCGCAGTTCGGTGGACCGATGGCAGAAGCTGTTCTGGAAGTACTTAATAATAAAAAAGTACGCGGCGTAATTACCACCCATTATTCAAATTTAAAGTTATTTGCAGGGAATACGCCGGGATTAGAAAATGCCTCTATGCTTTTTGATAATGCTAAAATGAAACCACTTTACATTTTAGAAATGGGTAAGCCCGGCAGTTCCTATGCTTTTGAAATTGCTCAAAATATTGGGTTACCTAAAGAGGTGATTCAACTGGCCAGAGAGAAAACCGGATCTAATCAAAATAGGGTAGATACGATGTTGGTTGATTTGGAACGTGAAAAAAAGAATGTTTATGATGCTAAGGTAAGTTTAGCCAATCAGCAAAATAAGGCGAAAAATCTGATCGCAGAGAATGAAAAATTAAGATCATTTCTTGATGAAAACAGAAGGGTACTGATTAAAGAAGCGAAGCAAGAGGCACAAAGCATTATTAAAAATGCCAATAAACTGGTTGAAAATACCATTGCTGAAATCAAAGAAAAACAGGCAGATAAGGAGGCTACCAAGGAACTTCGTCAGAATTTACAGCAGGAGCTCATTAAAAACACAGTACCAAAAGAACGTCCAAAACCAGCACCTGTTGTGGTAGGTGGTGAAATATCTATTGGTGATTGGGTTAAGTTTACAGATAGCGAAACTACTGGTGTTGTGTTAGAAATAAACAGAAATGAACTGATTTTGGCTATTGGCGATTTACGATCAACAGTTAAAAAAAGCCGGGTACAACGAATTAGTAATAAGGAAGCTAAAAAAGTAGTACAAAGTAGTGGTGGTTCTTTTGCCGGCCGAATGAATGATGCTGTTTCTGGCTTTCGTGCAGAATTGGATCTCCGAGGCAAGCGAACAGAAGATGCCTTGTTTGAGGTAGAGAAATATTTAGATAAGGCCATTATGCTAGGCTTTCCTTCTATTAAACTAATTCACGGCAAAGGAGATGGGATTTTGAGAAAAATGATTCGCGAGTATCTTCGGAAGTATAGTCAGGTGAATAGGATGGAAGATGAACATGCAGATCGTGGTGGAGATGGAATTACCTATGTTTATTTGAATTAAGAGAAGGGAGCTGGAGAGCTAGGTAGGTGGAGAGTTGCGAAGACGAAAAGTTGTAAAAGTAAATGGGAGTGGGAAATAAATAAGATAATAATCTATATAAGATAAACAGAATGTTTTCTGTTTCCCATTTGAGGAATCTTAAAATATAACAAATGGCTTAAAAGATGATTAAAAAGCCAGGATTGAGGGTTTTAATCAGTGTGAAGATAGGAGTAAGCAACCAGCTTACTTCTTTTTGTCGCCTGGACATTTTTTGCAGCGTTTTCCTTTTTTGTATTTTTCACAGCATTTTTTGTGTTCAGCTGTACAGCTAAAAAGAAAGCCCATGCCTTTTTGAAATTCAGGATCAGTTGGGATAATAAATGTTTTGTCTTCGTCTCTCTCGTAAATCATTGCTTTACAAAGGTAAGCGTTGTTTAGATCAATTCCAATTTAAAGACATTCTAAAAAGATTTAAAGGTTCATATATATGAAATTGATAAAGGCAATTGCTATTTTAGCGCACTAACCAAAAATTCATAATATGATAAACAAAGTGGTATCAGGCGCTGAAGAAGCGATCAAAGATATTTCAGATGGCGCTACCATTATGCTAGGTGGCTTTGGTCTCTGTGGTATTCCAGAAAATTGCATTCAAGCCTTGGTAAAAAAAAACGTAAAAAATTTAACTTGTATCTCGAACAATGCGGGTGTTGATGATTTTGGCATTGGCCTGATGTTAAAGCAGCATCAGGTAAAAAAGATGATTTCATCCTATGTGGGTGAAAACGCAGAGTTTGAGCGCCAGTTGTTAAGTGGTGAATTGGAAGTTGATTTGATTCCGCAAGGAACACTTGCAACACGTTGTCTGGCTGCCGGATATGGAATGCCCGCTATTTTTACCCCAGCTGGAGTAGGTACTGAAGTTGCCGAGGGTAAAGAAATTAGAAATTTTGATGGGAAAGACTATTTACTGGAATATGCATTTGATGCAGATTTTGCGATTGTAAAAGCCTGGAAAGGAGATGCAGCAGGAAATTTAATTTTTAGATCGACAAGCAGAAATTTTAATCCGGTAATGGCTATGGCAGGTAAAGTGACAATAGCAGAAGTGGAAGAATTGGTTGAAATAGGAGAATTGGATCCGGATTATATCCATACACCTGGAATTTATGTTCATCGCATCTTTCAAGGTAATCACTATGAAAAGAGAATTGAGCAACGGACGGTTCGTGCGAAGTCTTAAGTTAATTTAGTATTGAAACTCATTCTTTCTTCCATTCTATAATTCAATCAATCTCTCATTTTATCATTCAACCATTCTCTCATTAAGTTATGTCATTATCAAAAGAAGAAATAGCAAAGCGTATCGCTAAAGAAATAAAAGACGGGTATTACGTCAATCTAGGGATAGGAATCCCCACGTTGGTTGCGAATTATATTCCTGAAAATATAAATGTTGTCTTACAATCCGAAAATGGTTTACTGGGCATGGGACCTTTTCCTTTTGAGGGAGAGGAAGATGCAGATTTAATTAATGCCGGAAAACAAACCATTACTACTTTACCGGGCTCATCTATATTTGATTCGGCAATGAGCTTTGGAATGATTAGGGCGCAAAAGGTAGATCTTACTATTTTAGGTGCAATGGAAGTTTCAGAAAATGGTGATATTGCCAATTGGAAAATTCCTGGTAAAATGGTGAAAGGGATGGGAGGAGCAATGGATTTAGTGGCCTCTGCAAAGAACATTATTGTAGCCATGCAACATGTTAATAAGGCTGGTGAGAGTAAACTATTGTCAACATGTACGCTACCGTTAACAGGCGTAAAGTGTATTAAAAAAATTGTAACTGAATTGGCCGTTTTAAATGTTTTACCGGAAGGTGGTTTTCAACTTGTTGAGCGGGCTCCGGGCGTTAGTGTTGAATTTATACAACAATCTACTGCTGGAAGATTAATTATTGAAGGAGAAATTCCTGAAATGAGCTTTGACTAATTTCATTTCTTCTAAGAGGCTGTATCATAAATTTGAAATGTCATCCTGAGGTACGAAAGATCCCTGGGTTTTATCTACTGACTTCATTTTCACACAGAATCCATTCGTTGGTTATTGGTTCACCAACCACTTAATCCTTGCCTCGGCTACCGATGAAAATCGGTACAGGTCGGCCGCCGAAGGGCTTCTTCTTTGTTCTTGATAACAAAGAAGCAAAAAATCAAGGCTTGGATCTGATGTCGGATTAGCTCGTCGAAATTTAAATGGCGGTAGCACGAGGGCTCGATTTTTCTTAAATAAAGATTTTTTAAAGAGCGGTTTGCGCTACCTTGGATTTGAGGTCTTTGAAACGGAAGTGCAAAAATTTCAACGGCTTCTCCTTCCATCACCTCCCAGGCCGGATAACAGGGTGCAGATAGCAAAGTGCTAACAGAATGCGTAAAGTAATCTTCCCACCTTGCTATCATCCTAAACCTGTCGAAGGACTTTTAAAAATATTCATAAAAGTGTTTTGACAAACTCAAGATGACAAATCTTAATACAAATTAATAATTATGATACAGTCTTCTAGTATATGTTTACCAAAATATTATTTCGAAGGTTATTTGAAATGTCTTCCGTAATGGCAATCAGCTCATCTGGTTCATTGGTATTGTTCATCACCACTTTATTGCAACTTTCTCTGTAGGGTAGAAGATATTCCTTATAGGCAGGTACCACATGATTGTGCCATTTGTAAATTACATCATCTTCAGGATAACCACGTTCTAAACCATCACGTTTTACACGCCTGTCCAGGGCTACCTGTTCATCTGCATCTACAAAAATGGTATGATCTAATAAGTCTGAAATTTCTTTAAAATGCAGAATAAAGAGCCCTTCAACAATAATGATAGGTGCTGATTTAATCTCAAGAATTTTAACAACAGCCAATGGGTTATTAAAGCTATATTCCTTTTTATAAACCACTTCACCATTTAGCAATTGTTTAATGTCTTTCAAAAATTGCTGACTATCTATTGTAGATGGGAGATCAAAATTATAAAGTTTATTTTCTTCCTGACTCATGTCTCCGGCAGGAATGTAATAATCATCCTGAGAAACCAGTGTTACTTCATCCTGTTTAAAATGATGCAGGAAACAGTTTAGAAAAAAAGTTTTGCCAGATCCGCTACCACCGGCTATACCAATTACAAATGGTTTTTTGTTTAAACTCATTGAGCACTATAGGTTAAATTGCATAAAAAACGCTTGTCTAAAGCGCCTAACGAATCTGCAACAGCTTTAGTCATTACAATGATAACATCTTTTGTTGATTCGTTCTCTGTAAATTTACCAACAACCTTAGCGAAGGTAGTGCGGTTTGTCATTGGGTTGGTGAGTTTAATAACCCGCCCAACAGGTGCAGTGCGGTGTAATACCAACATTTTTGAGCTATCTAAATCTGCATCAGCAATCCATATTGCGGTACCTTTTTCTTCGATCTGGCTTAAGCCATAAACACTAGGGTCACGGCGAAGTTTTGGATCTTTAACCATGGTGCTGTCTGGCTCGTTAACTTGCTCTTCTTTTGATAAATCATTTACAGATCTTGCCTGTGGCGGCCTTGGGATAATTAATTTTTGATCAGTCTTAATGGTATTTTCATCCATTTTATTGGCTGTTCTAATCTGATAGGCCGTTACATTATATTTTTTGGCAATGGTAAAAATAGTTTCGCCATCGGCAACGGTATGAATAAAGCTCTCTTCTTTAGATGATGATGAAGCTGGCTTTGTAATTTGTTCTGCCTGCTTATCTTTAGGTACCTGTACATCAGTAATGATGCCGCCAGGTACTTTTAATACCTGACCAATCGTAATGGCATTATCTGGCAGGTTGTTTAATTTTCTTAATTGATAAGCTGTAATGCCATATTGTTTAGCAACAGTAAAAATGGTTTCGTTTCTTAAAACGGTATGAGTACCTACAGCATCTACAGGTTTTGCCGCATCAGTTACAGGCGTGGTTTGCTCAGATACACTGACTACTTTATTTTCATCAACATTTTTAGTTGCCGGAATTTTTAACTTTTGACCGATACGAAGGTTATTACCAGAAAGATTATTTGCCTTTTTAACTTCTTCTACCGTTGTGCCATATTTCTCTGCAATTTTTCCTAAAAACTCTTTCGGTGCCACAGTATGTTCAACCATGGTTTGATCGGTAGTGGTACTGGTAGGCGTTGGCTGTACTGTAGGTGTTGGATCAGCCTTTGCTGTCTGTGCCGGAGTTTCCTGATTATTTGATACGGTACCATTCTTCGCCGGAATTTTAAGCAGCTGACCAATGCTTAAATTATTTCCTTTAAGGTTATTTAATCTCTTAATCTCATTTACCGTTGTGCCGTATTTTTCTGCAATGGCATTCAGGTTATCTTTTGCTTTAACCGTATATTCTATAATACCGCCGCCATCAGTTGAAGATGAAGTAGCAAGTGTTGAAGTATTATTTGAACCCCATGGAATATTGGTTGGAACTTTAATGATTACACCTACCTGCAAAAATTTATTCTCATTGAAAGCCATAATATCCTTTGGTGATACATTATATCTTCTTCCAACAGAATAATAAGTGTCTTTGGCTACGATTTGATGAACGATCAGTTTTTTGCCATTGTTATTTTCCACGCCAATGGAATCTCTCGCTGTGTTGGCTTTCGCATTTGCAATATTTAAGGCAAACAGAACAACAGCAGATAAATATATTTTATGCATTTATTTTATATAAATTTCTAAGTCAAAGAAAGCAATTATACGAATAATATTATTAACCATATCCACATCAGCCAGCCAGTATTTTGTAAAAATAAAATAACTTAAGCTTTATTTTAAAGGTATATAATTCATTCACAATTACTTGTAAAAGCATTAATTGCTGTCTTATCGAATTATAAACGAACATATAAATAAGGTATTGTATTCAATGTACTTTTAAGGGTAAAACTTTTAAAGATTTCATTTGTTACGAACTCATTAAATACATTAAAAACAATTCATATGGACGCTAAAGAAATAAGCTTAAACGAAAAAGAGGTTAAACCTGTAGTTGATCTTTTAAATGATTATTTGGCTAATTATCATATACATTATCAAAAATTAAGAGGTTGCCACTGGAATATTAAAGGACAAAACTTCTTTACTCTTCATGTTAAATTTGAGGAGTTGTACACCAATGCACAATTAACCATTGATGAAATTGCTGAGCGTGTGCTTACCCTTGGAAAACCACCTCATAGTCGTTTTGCAGATTACATTCAGGAATCTGATATTAAAGAGATAGATACCATTGGTATGAAGGATCTTGATATGGTTGATGCCATTTTAGATGATATGGCAAAACTAATTGAGCTGGAAAGAGAAATTTTAGATGCTACGGATGAGGCTGGTGATGACGGATCAAACGATATGGTGAACCGTTTTATGCAGTTTAAAGAGAAAAACACCTGGATGTTACGGTCATTTGCCGGAAAGAAATAATCGGTTTTAACCTGATCAAAGCCTTAGCTAAATAGATTTAAGTAAATATCTGTTTATCTGAGGCTTTTTTGTTTTATCAAAGTACTAAATATCTATCTTTGAACATGGCATACAAAAGTTTAGCAGAATGTGTATCAGACCTTGAAAAAAATGGTCATCTCATCAGAATAAAAGAAGAAGTAGATCCATATTTAGAAATGGCTGCCATCCATTTAAGAGTCTACGAAAACCAAGGTCCGGCTATATTATTTGAAAAAGTTAAAGGGAGTCCTTTTCCTGCTGTGTCAAATTTATTTGGCACACTTGAACGGTCTAAATTTATTTTCAGGGATACTTTACCCAAGGTGCAGCAATTGGTTTCCTTGCGGAATGATCCAATGAAGGCTTTGAAAAATCCTTTCAAATATGCAGGCTCCGCAATGTCAGCTTTATCAGCCTTGCCGATGAAAACACCATCTGCTAAAAATAAATTCCTTAAAACCAGTATCAGCGCATTGCCTCAAATTGTAAACTGGCCAATGGATGGTGGGCCTTTTGTAACCATGCCACAGGTTTATACCGAGGATGTAGATAAACCCGGAATTTTAAATGCAAATTTAGGGATGTACAGAATTCAATTATCTGGTAATGAATATGTTCAGGATAAGGAAATTGGCTTGCATTATCAGATTCACAGGGGGATTGGTGTTCATCAATCAAAAGCCAATAAACTCGGCCAACCTTTAAAGGTGAGTATTTTTGTAGGTGGCCCGCCTTCCCATCCTCTGGCAGCTGTAATGCCATTGCCGGAAGGGTTATCGGAAATGACTTTTGCCGGGGCTTTAGGCGATCGCAGATTCCGCTATTTTTATGATGATGAAGGTTTCTGTATTTCTGCAGATGCCGATTTTATCATCACAGGAACCGTTTACCCCAATGAAAATAAACCGGAAGGCCCATTTGGTGATCACTTAGGCTATTATAGTTTAACCCATCCTTTTCCTTTAATGAAGGTGCACAATGTATATCATAAAAAAGATGCCATCTGGTCGTTTACAGTTGTTGGCCGTCCACCACAAGAAGATACCAGTTTTGGCGCCTTGATTCATGAAATTACAGGTTCGGCAATTCCTCAGGAAATTCATGGATTGAAAGAGGTGCATGCAGTTGATGCGGCGGGAGTTCATCCTTTGCTTTTCGCTATTGGCAGTGAACGGTATACGCCTTACCTGAAGGAAAGAAAGCCACAGGAAATTTTAACGATTGCCAACCATATTCTAGGTAAAAACCAACTTAGTTTGGCTAAATATGTTTTTATCGCAGCAAGAGAAGACAATGAAAAATTAAGTACCCATCATATTGAAGATTTTTTAACTCATATTTTAGAAAGAATTGATTTAACCAGAGATCTTCATTTCTACACCAATACCACCATTGATACATTAGATTATAGTGGCGAGGGATTGAACAGCGGTTCGAAGGTGGTAATTGCAGCTGCCGGCGAGCAAAAGCGGAACCTATGGAATAAAATCCCTGAAAATTTAATACTGGGTGATGGTTGCTACAAAGCAGAAATTGCCATACCCGGAATCATCGTGCTTGAATGTGATAAATATATCAGTGCAGAAAAAACAGCCGCAGAAATTGCTGCTATAAATATTTCTTTAATCGATCAGGATTTAAAAGGTTTGCCATTAATCGTTATTGCAGATGATGCCGAATTTACAGCCAAGAATATCGATAATTTGGTTTGGGTAACTTTTACCAGAAGTAATCCTGCTGCTGATATTTATGGAGTAAATGATTTTACCATTAATAAACATTGGGGATGTAAAGGCTCATTAATTATAGATGCAAGAAAGAAACCACATCATGCACCAGAATTGATTAAAGATATTAAGGTTGAGCAAAAAATAGATGAATTAATGAAACAAAACCAAATATTAACAGGTAAAATTTAACTGAATAATTAAATAAAATTTCGAATTTTAGCATATTGCATATTATGCTTTCAAAATTCACCACTATTTTTTGCTTTCTTCTGTTAAGTGGACTTGCACGGGCGCAATATTACGGGCTTGATAGCGTAGCGCTAAATCTGAAACAATATGGCCTGAATAAAGCTCAATCGAACCTGTTTATTCATTTTGATAAAAATATTTATACCAATAATGATCAGGTTTGGTTTACAGGTTATTTGCTTAATACTCGCATTGATACTGAGCGTTATCATACCTTGTACTTATCATTAGTAAATGATACCGATACTTTTGTTGTGACACAGGAAAAGTTCTTCATTAAGGGGGGCATTTGTTTTGGAAGTTTAGTGCTTCCGGATTCCTTACCAAGCGGTCAATATCATTTTATTGCCCATACCAATATGAAAATTAATGATCAGTTTGATGGAGTGTTTACACAACCAATTACTATCAAATCAACTACCCTTAATCCATTAATTGCTAACGTTTCTATTTTTAAAACTTTTGATGAAAAAACTAAGAATGGAATAGCATTGCTGCAGGTTCTATCTGGAAATAACCGCTTTGTAGAAAATGCTGAGATCAATTATCAGATTGGAAATTCTGGCTACATTATTAAGACTGGTAAAGCAAAAAGTAGTGTAATTGGCGAGCTGATGATTGAATATCCGGCCGACGAAATTACAAAGGAAAATAATTTACTTAAAGTTTCTATCAAAAAGGGTAACCAAATAAGGAATGTAAATTTTAGCTTGCCGGTTAAGCATGAAAAGCAGTATCAGCTCAATTTTTATCCGGAAGGCGGGCATTTAATAGACGGCCTGAAAAGCAAAGTGGGCTTCGAACTCAAATCTGAGAGTGGAAGTGCAGTTCAGGGAAAGGCTGTTTTATACGAAGATGAAAAGATTCTGGATACCATTGATATGAATTCAGCTGGTATTGGCAATTTCGTTTTGCAGCCAAATCGTATGAAAAGCTACTATGCACAAATTATTGGAAAAGGGGATAGCACATATCAATATAAAATACCTGCTATTCTAAATCATGGTGTGGCACTTAGGCTAGGTTCAGCTATTGTAAATCATGAATTAAAAGCGCAGATTGAGAGTAACAGTGAGGAGAAAGTTTATGTGATTGTTCATGATTTTTCAAACATTTTGTTACAGTCAGATTTTAAGCTGCAGGCAAATAGGCCTCAAAATATAAAATTTAAATTGGATTCCCTTGCAACAGGCTTGTATACGCTTACTGTATTGAATAAGGAATATAAACCACTTGCAGAACGGATTTTTTTCGCCCATTACAATAGTTTAAATAAGATTACAATAACTACCGATCGGGAAAATTATACCACCAGAGATCAGGTTGTGTTAAACTTAAGTGCAATTGGAAATCAGGATGAACGCCAGCCAGCGCTGGTTTCTGTGAGCTGCGTTCAGGCAAATCGCTTATCGGCTGATCATCATCAAAACATAACCGATGTTTATTTCCTTCAGCAGCTATTTTCTGATTCACCACCTCATCAATTTAGTATGAAGTATAATGAACTGAATAACATGTTACTGGTAAAAGGCTGGAGAAAATATCAATGGCCAACAGAAAGTCTGCCAAATGAAAAACCTAAACTTACATCATTAGAATATACTGGTGAAGTATTGAAAAACAGAAAGCAACTAAAGACACCAATAGCGCTAAATATTTTTGCAGCTTCAAATATCAATGTGGTTAATACTGGCCATACAGGGAAATTTAGACTGGCAGCTGAAGATTTACTTTCAGAAGATAGGGGCAAGGTGTGGCTGAGCATTGGTGACAAGAGTTACACTAACTATGAGGTTTCTTTACATGATCCCTTAAAGGAGATTAAAAAGGAAGTGGTGAGTTTGAAAATAAGTATGCCCATCAATAAAACAGTGCAGATAAATGATTTAGACCAGCCTATAAATATTACAAATGGGATAAAGCTAAATGATGTAGTGATCAGGCACAAAAAAGATGATCTTATCAAATTCGCTGAAAGGGGACCGAACCGATGTGGCGATTATGTATGCCGGTATAATGTTCTCAATTGCTTAAATCATACTGGATTTCCAGATAATAGGGCACCGGTTAAGGGAAAAAGTTATACCCAATCTGGTGGAGGAGTTATCGTTTATAGTGGTTGCATGGTACATGAAGATAAACCAAATTTACGGATTCTTAAAGGCATCAGTCTGGCCAAAGATTTTTACCTTTCTGATATTTCAAATAAGAGCGAACCGATCAGTTTGGCAACAGTGTATTGGAATTATCAGGTAGCGCTAAGTAAGTTGGAAAGTACCAAGCTTGTTTTTAATACAGGAGATCTTACGGGGAAATTTAAGATCATTGTACAAGGTATTACTTCAGAAGGGGTGGCCTATGGAGAAAAGGAGATCAATGTAGCTATAAAATAAAAATGCGCCTTTGATTTTTAAACCAAGGCGCATTTTTATTTTATTGGAAATCTATTAAATTAGAACCTCACTCCAAATGTTAAAAACACATTATTTCTGTTGCTTTTTACATCTGCAACAGGCTCTGTAAAGTTATAAAGTTCATAAGGTGATGAATTAAAGTTGGTTTTATAATTCTGATAAGCAACATCAAAATAATAATTATCAATTCTATAACCTATACCACCTGTATAATATTGAGCTTGATAAAAAGATTTGTCGCCATCTTTAACACCATTGCCGTTTAACCCGTAACCAGCTCTTAGACTAATTTCAGGACTCACTTTAACCTCGGCGCCTACTCTGTAATTAACGGCTTCTTTATAGAAATTTTTAACATCCTGATTATTTACGCTTATAGTACCTGGATCAGATCCGTTATCTGTTGAAAAGCGGATTGTTGAATAGTCAACATAATCCACATCAGCAGAAATCAGGGCCATGCCACCGATTACATAACTTAAACCAGCTGATGCTTTTAGTGGTGTACGTAGGTTATAAGTAAAAGTGTAATATTGTGTAGCATTATTAAAACTATCTGGTCCGCTGTTGCTATTGCCGCTCAAGTTGGCTTGTAATGTTTCAGCAGTGTTGTCCTGAATATTCATCCAGGTAGGGGTTTGAAAATTTAAACCAATTCTCAATTCACTTACTGGTCTGTAGATCATTCCCAATTTCAAATTAAATCCACCACCTTTTGTTTCCTGATTTCTAATTTGAGTTAAATTGTAATTTTCATTTCCAGAGAAACTATTTTGATTTTGAATAAATGGGTTCGTAATTCCAGATTCTGTGAAAACAGCATCACTGATGTACCTTACATTTACAAAACTCGCCGTGGCGCCCAAATATAATTTGTTAGAAAAATTTAACGCACCAGCTATATTAAATTCAGATGTAGATCCGGATCTGCTTTCCATCCATTTTTGATTAAAACTATTGTTGCCAAATGGAGCTGCAGAATAGCTATTGGTAAAGCCAGGCGCTCCATAATTAATCAAATAGCTATTATAGGCATCACCGGCAATTGTTCCATCAATACCAAAATCATTTGCTTGATCTACATAAGCATTTCTGACAGAGTTATTATTATTAACACCGTTGTAATCAATATTATTTAAGAAATCATTATTTCTAGAATAACTTACACCAAAAACAGTACTAACTAAACCTTTATTAATATCTGATCCTTTTGCTTTTGCTGCCGGATTATAAAATACAACACCCAGGTTGTTCAGGTTAATTTGGCTTTTAGTAGATTTAATATTGTTTCCTAAAAAAGCGCTATTGTTATCTACCGAATTAAATTCTGGTGTAATGCTAAATTCTGATTTTGTAAAAAGACCAAGGCCGGCGGGGTTAGCACTAATAGAACCAATATCGCCACCAACACCAATCTGTGCTCCACCCATACCTTTAAATCGGGCACTGCTGCCATAATTTGTTTGCGAAAAGCGAAATGCATCAGGAGCATAACTTTGGGCATATGTTGTTCCTATAGTGGCTACTGTAGCCACCATAAATACTAAAATGTGTTTTTTCATTTATTTTGTGTGTGTTGATCGTATTTTAACCTCTGCCGCCTCTTGATGGTCTTGAGCCACCACCGCCGCCGCCTCCATAAGAGCCACCGCCGCTACTACCTCTACTTGTTGGAGGTGGAGAATAAGTTGGTCTGCTCTCAGTTCTCTGAGGTTGTGGTGCATAATTTTCATTTCTGCCTGGTCTGCTGTAATTTGCATCAGGTCTGGAATAACCATTTGGTTGTCCGTTTGCCTGGCTTCTGGTTGGCCTTCCGGCATTATTATTAGGAGCATAACCTTGTCTGGAAACACCATTTTGAGGAGCTACACCAGATCTGGTTGGTCTGCCCATATTTCCACCACCATTATTGTTACCGTAGCCTCTGCTATTCATGGTATTGCCAGGTCTGGCTCTGTAACTATTGTTGCCAGTATAAACACCGCCACCATAGTAACCACCGCCGTAACCCCAGCCACCGCCGTACCAGCCACCACCCCAACCGAAGCGATCGTAATAAGAATATGGTCCCCAGTTATTCCATCCAAATCCCATGTTGCCATAGTAGAAAGGATTATTCCATATGCTGCCGTAACCAAATCCTAAACCGAAACCACCGCCCCAGCCACCTAAGCCGTAACCGCTACTCCAGCCTAAACCACCATAACCTAAATAATTGGTTGCGCCGTATGAATTACCGTATGAAAAATTGTCGTAGTAAGGGTCATAGTATCCACGCCAGCTGGTACCATTAGAAAAGCGATTAATTCTGGAAGAATAATCCATATCATAATAAGGATTACTGGTTCCGTAGTATTCATCGTAACCCTCCTGATTCTGATCGTTGTTTTGATTTTGAGCATACTGTTGCTGAGGAACAATCTCAACTTCTCTGGCCTTTGCCACAGTATTATAAACATCATCAGCCTGGCTGGTTGTAGCCAATTTCGATGTTGAGCATGATGCCACCAGCCCTGCGGCGGCAATCATAACAATGGGTAAAAATTTAGTTGGTTTCATCGTGTCTATATTCAGTTGTGTGTATTCAATTAGCAATAATAAATAACTTTACAATCTTCTGCAGTACTATTTATAGAATCAATCACATGTTATTATAATAGCCTGTCAATCATAATCGTTTTGTAGGCATAAATTTATAAATTTGTGATCTAATTTCACATTATTTAACATACAAATTACGTTCCAATAACATAACATGAGCAAAGAAATTACAAGTAGAGAAGCAGATTATTCACAATGGTACAATGATATCGTATTAAAGGCCGACCTTGCCGAGCACTCAGCAGTTAGAGGATGTATGGTTATAAAGCCCAATGGCTATGCCATATGGGAAAAAATGCAGGCTGTACTCGATAAAATGTTTAAAGACACCGGTCATAGTAATGCCTACTTTCCCTTATTCATACCTAAGTCATTTTTTTCAAAGGAAGCCTCTCATGTTGAGGGATTTGCCACCGAATGCGCAGTTGTGACACACTACCGTTTAAAAAATGATGGCAATGGCAATATTGTTGTTGATGAAACAGCCAAATTAGAAGAGGAGTTAATTGTACGTCCAACATCAGAGACTATCATTTGGAATACTTATAAAGGTTGGATTCAGTCTTATCGCGATCTGCCGATTTTAATTAACCAATGGGCAAATGTAGTGCGTTGGGAAATGAGAACACGTTTATTTTTACGCACTGCTGAGTTTTTATGGCAAGAGGGACATACTGCTCATGCTACTGCAGAGGAAGCTATTGAAGAAACGGAACGCATGTTACATATTTATGCTGATTTTGCTGAAAACTGGTTAGCTGTGCCTGTTATGCGGGGTCGGAAATCCCCAAATGAAAGATTCGCCGGAGCTCTTGATACTTATTGCATAGAAGCTTTAATGCAGGATGGTAAAGCCCTACAAGCTGGAACTTCTCACTTTTTGGGACAAAATTTCGCAAAAGCATTTGATGTGAAATTTACAGGTAAAGATGGTAAGTTGGATCATGTTTGGGCAACCTCATGGGGTGTTTCTACCCGGTTAATGGGTGCGTTGATTATGGCACATAGTGATGATTCTGGATTAATTATCCCGCCAAAACTAGCCCCGATTCAGGTAGTTATTGTTCCGATTTACAAAGGTGAAGAAGATTTGGCTAAAATTACTGCGTATGTAAATGAACTTACCATGCGTTTGAAAGGTTTGGGCGTTTCGGTAAAATATGATGATCGGGATACTCAACGTCCGGGTTTTAAATTTGCCGATTATGAGCTGAAAGGTGTACCAATCCGTATAGCAATTGGTGGTAGAGATCTGGAAAATAAAACCGTTGAAATTGCCAGAAGAGATACCAAGCTAAAACAAACGGTTCCGCAGGAAGGCCTGGACATTTATATCATCAAATTATTAGAAGATATTCAAACCAGTATGTTTAATAAAGCATTGGCTTACCGGGATGCACATATTACTGAAGCCAATTCTTATCAGGAATTAAAAGACTTGCTGGATACTAAAGCTGGTTTTATTTCTGCCCATTGGGATGGCACGCCTGAAACAGAGCAGAAAATTAAAGAAGAAACAAAAGCAACCATCCGTTGTATCCCTTTAGATAATAAGCTAGAAGATGGCGTTTGTATTTATTCAGGCAAACCATCTATACAAAGGGTATTATTTGCAAGAGCGTATTAGGTGAGTTTGGAGTTGAGCGTTTGGAGTCTTTAGCTGAGAGACCAAATCTCTTACCAATACATTAATTAGTTCAGCACTATACTATTAAAATAATGGGATATGATTGTTTAACAAGCATATCTTAAATCTATCATCTCATATCTATTTAAGAAATGAAATTCGGAACAAAAGCAATACATGCAGGTCAGGAACCTGATCCAACAACAGGCGCGGTGATGACGCCTATATACCAAACTTCTACTTACTGGCAAAAATCGCCTGGTGATAATAAGGGTTATGAATATTCAAGGGGTACCAATCCAACCCGTAAGGCTTTGGAAGATTGCCTTGCTGCATTAGAAAATGCTAAATATGGCCTGGCTTTTTCAAGCGGTATGGGCGCTACTGACGCAGTTTTAAAACTGCTTCAGCCAGGAGACGAGGTCATTACCGGGAATGATTTGTATGGTGGGTCTTACCGGATCTTTACCAAAATATTCACCAAATATGGTATCAAGTTTCATTTTCTGGATCTTTCCAAACCAGAAAATATGCTGCCTTATATCAACGATAAAACGAAATTGGTATGGATTGAAACGCCTACAAACCCAACCATGCAAATTATCGATATTGAAGGTGTGGCAAAAATTACAAAAGAAAAGAATTTAATTCTTACCGTTGATAATACTTTTGCTTCTCCATATTTACAGAATCCTATTGATTTAGGTGCTGATATTGTGATGCATTCTGTTACCAAATATATTGGTGGGCACTCTGATGTAGTGATGGGTGCTTTAGTAACCAATGATGAGCAACTCTATAAAGATTTATGGTTTATTTATAATGCTTGTGGTGCAACTCCAGGGCCTCAAGATTCTTTTCTGGTTTTAAGAGGGATTAAAACGTTGCATTTACGCATGAAAGCGCATTGCGAAAATGGTGAACGTATTGCTCACTTTTTGAAAAACCATCCAAAAGTAGACAAAATTTACTGGCCAGGTTTCGAAGATCATCCTAATCATGATATTGCGAAGAAACAAATGCGTGGTTTTGGAGGGATGATTTCCATAACACTCAAAGGTGCTGATTTACAGGAAACCTTTAGGGTTTCTTCTAACTTTAAAGTATTTACACTTGCAGAATCTCTAGGTGGCGTAGAATCATTAATTAATCACCCTGCTACAATGACACACGGTTCTATTCCAAAAGAAGAACGCGAAAAAGTTGGGGTAACTGATAATTTACTTCGTTTAAGTGTTGGGGTAGAGGATATCGAAGATCTTTTAGAAGATCTTGGTAACGCCCTGGCATAGCTTATAATGGGGCAGATGATACTACATTTGCCCCATTATTCTCTAAATATGATCTGATTGAACGCAACCGCTTTAATCTACTTGCACTATCTTTATAGAATATGTAATCCAGCAAAATTGGCATATTATATATATCTGGTGGTTTGACAATAAGCTCGCCGGATTATTTCTCCTTATTTAAAATAAATGCAATTTTTAGAACTGAAGAACTTCCTTGATCATAAAGTTGGACAATATAATCGCTTAGACTTTATACCGAATGATCCAATCTGCATACCACATCTCTTTAAAAAAAAACAGGACATTGAAATAGCTGGTTTTTTTGCGGCTATACTGGCTTGGGGGCAGCGAAAAACCATCATTAATAAGTGTAAAGATTTGTTAAGCCGTATGGATGATGCACCGTACGATTTTATGATGAACCACGGTGATGAGGATTTAAAAGGTTTATTAAACTTTAAGCACCGAACATTTAACGATACAGATTTACTCTATTTTACTTCATTTTTTAAAAAGCACTATCAGCAACATGATAGTTTGGAGCAGGCATTTTTACTTCCAAAAAATGGAGATGATGACGAGGTTTCATCTTTAGGAAAAGATCAGTTTCAAAAGCATTTAACCATTGAAGATTCATTAAATCATTTCAGATCTTACTTTTTCTCTTTGGAGGATTTTCCACATCGCACCAAAAAGCATATTTCGTCGCCACAACAAAAATCTACGTGCAAGCGATTAAATATGTTTTTACGCTGGATGGTTAGAAATGACAGTAATGGGGTAGATTTTGGTGTTTGGAAAACGCTTCAGCCTTCGGATCTGATTTGTCCGTGTGATGTTCATGTTGATCGGGTAGGACGTTTATTAGGGCTAATTACTCGAAAACAAACAGATTGGTTAACTGCTGTAGAACTAACAGATCAATTAAAACAATTTGATGCGAATGACCCGGTCAAATATGATTTTGCCTTATTCGGGTTAGGAGTAGAAAAGATTCTTTAATTTTTCATAAAATTGAGAAATGTCAATGAAAAAATCCTTTCTTTGGGGTAATCTTGCAGTTTTACATGTACATTCAGTAAGTTTTTTGCCAGTTACCTTAGTTGTTTATATATGATTGCTGTGAATTTATCTGAAGAGGACAGATGGAAAAAATTTAATAATGTTTCTCCGTTAATAGCTATTTTCAAAAAATACCATCCTTTAAACAAGGAAATTGAACAGCTTATTAATCTGCAAACATTTCCGGTAAGCTATAAAAAAAATAAATTTATAGTATCACCATTAGATCGGAATAAATATTTATTCCTTATTATTAAAGGCATTGTTAGAGGTTTTATAAAAGATGGCAACTTAGAAATTACCACCTGGATTTCAAAAGAAAATGAAATTGTTGGTACTATCCGTAACCTTTGGGTAGATAGCGAATCAGAAGAATATCTACAGGCTTTGGAAGATGTTGATCTGATAGCTATTCCACATGAATTAACAGAATACTTATTTGAAAATTTTGAGGAAGCCAATATTGTAGGTCGAAAAATTATGGAGTTGTATTATCGCTCTGCAGAAGAGCGGGCATACCTTTGTAGAATTTCATCCGCAGAAAAAAGATATAAGCGCTTTCTGATCTCTTTTCCAGATCTTATTCATCGGGTTTCATTAAAACATATTGCTTCTTTTTTAGCAATTCGTTTGGAAACGCTAAGTAGGATAAGGGCAAAAATTTAAATTTATTGATTGAAATGTTTATTTCAAATCAATAGACATTATTGTAGTTTATACATGTTTAAGTATTAATAGTGAGCAAACTTGTAAATCAGTGCAATAATGGCTGGAATAAAAATTGTACTGCTATCAATGGTTAATTGATAAAGCATTTGAATGTAAATTAATGGTAAAAAACATATATAAATATTTGGCTTATTTAATTATTAATATAACAGCATTTTCATTCATTCGAACAGTTATATCAAGCTAGTTTATGTTTTTTTATTCTTAGTTTATAGTATTATATTTATAAAATATTAGTAGAATTTATTTATCTATAGTATTTTGAAAGAGTATATATGGCATAAATTACAATTTTGATAATAAAGTTGTTTCTATGTGATATAACAATACGCTCTAAAAATCTAAATCATCCCCAATTTTCAAGCCCATATTTTTTAAATTTAACGTTTCAATAAGTTTAATCGATTTAGTATTGTATATATGATACGTTTAACGATTTAGTAAATGAGGCAAGATTTTTATAGCTTGCACGTTTATAAAGGAGTTTAAAAAGTGAATAAATTCTTTTTTTATGAAAAAAATGTAAAAATGATGAAAATTGTATAATAATATTTACATTTGAAATGTCGTAAAAGTAGTCTTTTTTTGAAATGAATAGACTACGAATTAAGGCAAAACTGATAACTTTAAAAATATTAATAACTATATAACACACAATGAAACCAAAAAATAATGGAAGTGCCTTTTCTGTACTTATAGCTGACGATCATGAAATTGTTCGTAGGGGATTAAAAAACTTAATATCTGACTTTTGGTCTGGTGTAGAAATTATTCATGCTTCTACGATGGAAGAAGCGTTGGTTGAGGCTCAAAAATCACCTAGCTTAATTATTATTGACGTCAACTTACCAGGCGGTAATAATTTAAAAGTAATTGATCAGATCAAATCGGTGCAACCAGCTGCGAAAATTTTGGTATTCTCTTCTTTGAATGAAAATATTTATGCTGTTCCTTATTTAAAATCAGGTGCATCAGGATATTTAACTAAAAATGCAGAAGAATCTGAGATCGTAACTGCAATTACTACTATTTTAGCTGGAAGTCGCTACTCAAGTAGAAATGTTAAAGAAAACATGTTCAATAGTATTTTAGGAAATGATGCTGATAACCCATTTACTAAACTGTCAGGCAGAGAATTAGAAGTAGCAGAACTTCTGACTAAGGGAATAGGTGTTTTAGAAATTTCTAATCAACTTAAACTTCAGATGGGAACAGTTAGTACTTATAAACTAAGGTTATTTCAAAAACTGAAAATTAAGAGTATTATTGAACTTGCTGAAAAAATGAGTATTTATGAAAAATAGAAAGAGTTATACTCTTTCTATTTTTTACTGCCTTGCTTTTTTGCCGTACCAATTCCATTTTCATCAGCTGATTCGTTCGGTGTATCTCCTGATTGTCCGTACTTTTCAGATGCGCCTTTTCCGTTTTGATCAAAAGTTGCCTTTTCTTTAGCGGTTCCTTTTGTCTTATTATCCTTATTATTGTTATCTTTTGTATTCATTTTAAATATATTTATATTCTTTTAGTAGTTTAACAACTGAGAAGAGCCAATAGTTTTATCATATTTTAACATTTGTGCTCATTCTTATTATTTTTTAATATTCTTTCTGCATTTTTTTGTAATTTTTGAGGATATATGTTCAAGTAGCTATATGTTTTCTCATTCAGAATAAATATTTTTGTTAAGACAATTAAAATTCCTGCAAAATATGTCAACCCAAATCATCAATTCACCTTCACGGGTATGTCCTATATGCCCATCCTGTAAAAATCCTGAAACTTCCCGAGTACCTAGAGGTTTTGTTTTTAAAGTGCTCATGCCGTTTGTTCCGGTAAAGCATTTCAAATGCTATAGATGTTTCAAAAAATTCTATGTTTTTACCCGATAATCTAGCCATTATATCGTGATCATATATGCAGTGAAATATATAATTTAATTATACTATTGTTAAGCTAGAAGTACCCTAATAAATAATTATAAACAACACAATAACGTATTAGAATCTGATGTTGGGATTTTCTATATTAAATCTTCATCACCATATTAAGCAGGGTCTCAATACAAATAAATGTATTATTTCAATAGGACAATAACATATTCAGAATTTTAAAATTAGATTTTAATTAGGGCTTATCTCATTTATTATATTATAAACCCCTCAAGTCCATTAGGATAATAACTATTTATTGCAAAATATTTAAGAAAATTATCAACCCTTCATTAAAAATATTCATTTAGTGTTTGTTAAATACATTGATAAATATCAAATTCTTGATTTTTTGTAATATTAAATATGCAAAATGTTTGTTTTGTTAAAATTTAAAATAATTCTATTTATACCTTTGCGCCCGAAGATTTCTACGAATAAAAATTGTAGATGTTCTCTTATTAAGTTTTTATAATTCGGATGATTATACCTTTGAAATGATCATGGGTACAGGCTCTGTTTGAAGGAAACTATAATAAGAAATTGCATCATTTTTTTGATGCTACCATTAATATTGTCCCTGTATGATTGAAACGCTACATTTATCCCATGTTTGTAAATGGGTTAATTTTGCATACAATTACTTAACGCATAAGTTTGGTAATTGTTTTGCAAGATTCATTTTAATTTTTTTTCTCTTCATTACGTACTCCACTAAGTTGTTTTCACAGTTTACTATAACAGAGAACTTTAGAGGATCTGGCTCTCCACAAGTGATTATCGGTGGACCTGGTGGAGCAGATGGTACAGCAATTTTAACTTCAGGAATAGATGATCCACTTGGGGCCGGATGGTTACGTTTAACCAATTCAACGGTTAACCAGCGTGGGTATGCTTATGTAGATAAATCTTTTCCTTCAACATTAGGTGTATTGGTTGATTTTGAATACAAAATGTGGCGTAATGCAGCCAATAGTGAACATAATTATAATGGTGGCGATGGCATTGCTGTGTTTTTATTTGATGCTACACAGCCTTTCAGGTTAGGTGGCTTTGGAGGTTCTTTAGGCTATGCACCTAATATTCAATCAACCCCCCCGGTTGTTGATGGCTTGGCTGGTGGTTATATCAGCGTAGGTCTAGATGCATTCGGGAATTATGGAAATGCCATTGAAGGTAGAAATGGAGGTTTTGGCACGAGTGAAACGGCTAATGCCGTGGTTGTTCGCGGTATTACCACATCAAACAGAACAGAGGATGTTGTTAATGGCGTACTACCCACCAATAGATTTTTAACTGGCGTACGTTTAGGAGATAGAAGTGGTACAATTGGTGATATCAGACTGCGAAATGAAATTGATTATAATGTTGGTACGGGAGCAGGAAATTCATTTTCAGATATCAGGCCTACCGATGAACAATTCTTCAGAAGGGTACAGATTGAAATAAAGCCTGAAGCCGGGCAGTACCGGGTAATTGTAAGAATGGCAAAATCTGCAGACGGTTCATTTGTAGAATTGATCAATTATTTATCTCCCGATGTACCGCCAGCAACATTAAAAATGGGATTCGCAGCATCAAGTGGTGGTGCTTATAACTATCATGAGATTCGTAATTTACTGGTTACAACACCAGGTAACATTCGGGTTGTAAAACGAGCAAACCGTGATATTCTTCAGGCGGGTACAAATACTGTATTAACTTACACACTGGATGTGATCAATGATACCAATGCTGCATTAACTAATGTGCAATTCAATGATCAACTAACAGATGCCAAGGGCAACCCGCTGGATAACGGTACCTTTACTATTAACAGTATTACCCCAACCGGATTTATTAGTTCTAATTTTACCCCAGCAAGCCCTAATACAAGTGGCAGGATCACCGGTAATTTTAATATTGCCGCAAACGCAGCTGCAAAAATTTTAGTTTCAGGATCTCTGAATGCGATTCCGGCCGGTAATGTGCTTAGCAACACCGTTAATATTACCACTACTGATATTCAGGATGAGGATTTAAATAATAATACATCAGTTGTCAGTATTCCTGTTCAGGCAACAGGCACAGATGCTATTATAGAAAAAACAGCAGATCGTTATTGTTTGAATACTCCAGGTAATACCACAACAACTTTTACCATGAGAGCTGGTAATGTTGGTAATAGGCCAATGGAAAATCTTTCCAATACTGCGATTGGTAATCATTTAGTAATTACAAAAATTGTCCCTGCCGGATACACCTTTGCTGCAGGTTCAAATGCTGGGTGGGATATTTCACAATCGGGATCTGCAGTAACATATATCAGTAACCAAATCATAGATGTTCTAGCTGGCAAATACTATAATTTTCCGATTACTTATACGCTGACTGGTTCTGGGAATTATAATGACGAAGCAAAAATTGCTTACAACAACTATTATACGGCTAGTGCTTCTAATGATATTGAGCCGCCTGAAAATACATCAAATAATACAAGCACTACCAGACTTTCTACACCGATAAATCCAATAATAGTCAAAAGCCCTGTGGTGTATTGTCAGGGTACAACTGCCTCTTCATTAGTTTCTTCTGTCTCTAGCCCACCAGCTGGTGATACTTTATTGTGGTATACCAGTATAAATGGAACTTCAAGTACCAATGCTCCAATTCTGGGCACATCAATAGTGGGAAATACAACCTATTATGTTACACAAACTAATGGAAGTTGTGAAAGCGATAAAGTTCCGATAGTGGTTACGATAACTCCTGCGCTCACAGCAGGAACAATTTCTGGAGATCAAACATTTTGTACAACAGGAGATCCTGAACCTTTCACCCAGTCTGCCCCGTCAGGAGGATCAGGTAGCTATAGCTATCAATGGCAATCCTCTACCACAAGTGCAACAACAAATTTTACAGATATTTCAGGTGCTAATTTAGCCATTTATGATGCTCCTACTGTAAATCAAACCACTTATTTCAGAAGATTGGATGGTGCTACGGGAAGTACATGTGATCGTGTGGCAACAAATGTATTAACGATTACCATACAATCAGTATTAAGTAATAACGTAATAACCGCGCCTGCCATTGCGGCTTTTTGTGAAAGTGGCGATCCGGGAATGATTACAGGTACTGTACCTATTGATGGTTCAGGTAGCTATAATTATCAATGGCAGTCTAGTTTGGATAACTTAAATTTTACCAACATTACCGGAGCTACTCAGATTTCGTACGACCCTGGTTTGCTTACTTCAACTACATTTTTCCGCAGGCAGGTAACTTCAGGTAGTTGTGCTATCCCAACGGTAAGCGGAGTTGTTCAGGTCACTGTTAATCCTTTACCGGCTATTTACAATGTAACTGGCGGAGGTACTTACTGTGCTGGAACGACCGGCATGGTGGTCGGTTTATCCAACTCACAAACAGGTGTAAGTTATCAACTGCAGATTGCTGGCATCAATACGGGGAATCCAGTTCAAGGCAATGGTTCTGCCATTTCATTTGGTAATCAGACTATGCAAGGTATCTATACCATAGCGGCTACAGATTCCAATACGCCAGCTTGCATACAGACAATGAACGGCAGTGCAACTATTAATATTACTAGTAAGCCATTGCCAAATACATATGTAGTAACCACAAATGAAGATGTTGTGTTAACAGGAAGTGCAACCACAACAGATCCGGATGGAAATAACCTGATTTACACGAAAGCCACCGATCCGGCGCATGGATCGGTTACTGTTTCTGAGTCGGGTACATATATTTATGCGCCCGGATTAAATTATAACGGAGCTGATTCATTTACCGTTTTGGTAAACGATAATGTATGTGGAACCTCACTGGTAACTGTTAATATCACAGTGGTTCCTGTCAATGACGTACCTGCATTTACAAAAGGTAGCAATCAGCTGGTTAATGCAAATGCAGGTTTGCAAAATGTAACCGGGTGGGCTACAGGAGTCAGTACTGGTCCAGCAAATGAATCGGCACAAGTTGTTGATTTTATTACTGGTAATGATAATAATGCTCTATTTAGTGTTCAGCCAGCTGTATCTTCTAATGGAAGTTTAACTTTTACGCCTTCTGGTAACTTTGCTGGCAGGGCAACTGTTTCAGTGGTCATCCATGATAATGGAGGCACTGAAAACGGTGGAATTGATGAAAGTCCGGTCCAAACATTTATCATTGAAGTTAAACCTGTTGGCGCTACTGATGAGATTACAACATTGGCAAATACACCGGTTCTTACTGCCGTAAAAGCGAATGATGGTCAAACTGCCATCAATAGTATGGTTACTGCTACCAATGGCGCCCATGGTTCTACAACTGTTGACGCTACAGGAAAAGTAACTTACATCCCAAATAGTGGGTATACCGGAACGGACACTTATACTTACAACCTCACTACTACAGACGGCATAGTGAGTGATCCAATATTAGTTAAGGTCGTTATTTATCCAACGGTAGTATTATCGGGCCCCGTTTCAGTAAATGAGAACGCCGGAACGGTTAATTATACTGTCACCCTTGCCGGAACAGCAGGTACAGTTTTGGCTTCACCGGTTTCGGTTGTTACCGGAATTATGAATGGGACTACAAATTCTGCTGATTACACCTTCACCCCACAAACACTTACATTTCCTGCAGGTACTATATTAGGGCAGCCAGGCAGCACCATTACTTTTCCGGTGGGCATTAATGATGATGGCATAAATGAAGATGACGAAAATTACACCATCACTATTCAAAACCTAAGTGGTCCGGCTACCCTTGGAAATGCCGCTGTGCGTACTACTATTCTGGATAATCGCACAATTGTTGCTACTATAACTGCGGGGAATAACGGGAATGAAAATGGTGTTATCAACGGAACATTTATCGTTACCTTAAGCAAGTCCTTTGCTATTAATACCGAAATCAGTTATACTTTGCAAGGCACGGCCATAGAAGGAGCCGATTATACACCAATAGTTAAAATAGTAACGATCCCTGCGGGTGAAACTACAGCAGTGATTCACATTCCGGTGCTTGGAGATGGGCTGATTGAGGGAAACGAAACTGTAATTGCAACTTTAACCACATCAAATAATCCAGCACTGGTGATCTTTCCCGTACCTGCAACCATCAGCATTATTGACGGAACAACAGGAACAGTTATCGTAACCGCAACGAAGGACGGGGCAGAACCATCAACTCCAGGGCAATTTACTTTTATACTTAGTCAGGTTTCTACAACTGATACTAAAATAGATTTTTTGGTATCAGGAACAGCAACAGCAGGATTAGATTATAATTCGATAGGTTCTTCAATTATCATCCCGGCAGGTGCAACATCCGTGACCTTAAACGTACCTGTGCTGGATGATAACCTTAGTGAAGGAAACGAAACAGTCATTTTAACTCTGATTGGCGCTACTGATAATCCACGCATTACAGCGATTACGATACCTGCTATAGTTAATATTAGAGACAATCGAGCTCCTATTGCAAGTGCTCCAGGAATCACAACGACTGAAAATACACCGGTAAACGGGGTCATCACGGCATCCGATATAGATGGCGATGTACTGACATTTAATATTTTGGTAGCACCAGTTCACGGAACAGTGATATTGAGCAATGGCACCTATGTTTATACACCAGCAGCAGGTTACAATGGCGGAGATTCATTCACCGTTTCAGTGAATGATGGTAAAGGTGGAATTGCTACGGTAACGATTCCGGTAACAGTAACCCCAACGAATATATCTGCCAACAGTTCTATCGTATTAATTAAAACAGCTGTATTAAACAACAATCAAATCACCTATACATTTCTTATCAAAAATACAGGCGCACTAACCTTAAACAGTGTGACCTTAACAGATACTAAGCTAGGGATTAATAATAAAGTGATTGCAGTTGCTGGTGGTTTAATTCCTGGAGCAACGGTAACTGATGTAGCCGTTTATACCATCACACAGGCAGATAAAGATTTGGGTATGGTAAACAACATAGCAACCATAAATGCGAAAACAGTTGGTGGTGCCAATGTGAGTGATATTTCCGGTACGGCGGAAAATAATGATACACCTACAGTTACCAGTTTCCCTAAATCACCAAAAGCGGTAGATGATACAGGAGTGAGTATCGCAAATGCGCCGGTAACGATCAATCTTATGTTAAATGACGATGCCGGAAATTCCACTTTCGTGAAATCTAGTATAGAAATTGTGAGTCAGCCTAAAAATGGTCGCGTAGTAATAAATGCAGATGGAACAGTGACTTTTACGCCTAATACAGGCTTTACCGGTAATGACATCTTTGCCTATAGGGTGAAAGATGCCAATGGATACTATACCAATGTAGCGTCAGTAGTGATCACGGTAAATTTTACAGAAATTAAAATTCCAAACCTGTTTACGCCAAATGGGGATGGTATCAACGATGCATTTGAAATTATTGGTCTAAACCAGTATCAGTCAAATGAATTGCAAATCATTAACCGATGGGGGAATGAAGTCTTCCATTCAAACGGATACCAGAACAACTGGACTGGTGAAGGCTTAAATGAAGGTACATACTATTACTTGCTGCGTGTTAAAAAACAAGATAGTAATGAAGTTGAAGTATTTAAGGGATACATTACATTAATCAGGGCATTTAAAAACTAGAAAATGGCTTTAAAGAAGTTATCTGGTAAAAGATAACTTCTCTTAAAGATATTAAGATGATGAAAAAAATATTATTGTTAATTGGTTGTTATGTTTTATTGTTGTCACAACGTTCTGCTGCACAGCAGGATGTGCAATACAGTCAGTACATGTTTAACGGAATATATATTAATCCGGCCTATGCTGGTTATAAAGAAGTACTTAACGTACATAGCTTTTATCGCAGTCAGTGGACAGGCATTACCGGAGCACCTCACAGTATGTCATTAGCTGTTGATGCCACTGCAAACAACGGTAATGTCGGGCTTGCCCTCCAGGTTTCCAGCGATAAGCTGGGCGCTCAAACCAATTTGGGGATTTATGGCAATTATGCTTACCGCATTCGGATGAATGATGATGGAAGCTCAAGGCTCGCACTTGGTTTAGGCGTGGGTATGGTGCAATTGGGGATTGATGGATCAATGCTTAACCCAAACAATCCTGAACCCTTTCAGCCGGTTGGTGTACAAAGCACAATTGTTCCTGATGCCAGAGCTGGGGTCTATTTTGCCAGCGACCGCTATTACGCAGGGTTTTCTGCAGATAACTTGATTGCCACCTATATTAATATTGACCGTTATGCTTTTATCCCGCAACCCAAACCACATTATTATTTAACGGCGGGTGCTTTATTTCCCCTTTCTGAAGATTTTCAGATTAAACCATCGTTTCTGTTGAAAGATGATCGGGGCGGCCCAACCAGTTTAGATGTAAATGCTTTTCTAATGATTAAGGATGTTTTATGGGTAGGAGGTTCTTATCGTACAGGTGTAAAAATTTATGATAAAAGTTACCTTCAAAAAGATCTTGCTTCGAGAAATTCTGCAGTTGCTGCGGTTCAGATTTTCCCATCAGAGCGATTAAGAATTGGTTATGGGTATGATTTTTCTATCGGACCATTACAAGGATACAGCGGCGGTACACATGAAATTTCCATTGCTTATTCGTTCATCAAGCCAAACATCAGGTTGGCTACACCACGCGTTTTTTAATCATTTGGTTATTTAAAGGATTATATAGATATATCATGAAAAGAATTTTACTGGCGTTCTGTTTTTTTGTCTGCTGCCTGCTTGCTGTTTCATTTTCAGCAAAATCACAGTATGTATTAAAAGAAGCAGATCAGCAATTTGAATTATTTAACTATTCAAAGGCCATTGATTTATATGAACAAGCCTTTAAGAAAAAAGAAAGTTTACATGCGGCAGAGCGCTTAGCAAGTGCTTATGCATTCAGCAACAATTATCGGCAGGCAGAAAGCTGGTTTGCCATCGCTGTAAAAATACCAGGGAGCAAGCCTGAAAATATTTTAGGCTATGCAAAGGCGCTTCAAAGCAATTCAAAATATAGGGAAGCCAAAGTGCAATATAAGGCCTACATCAATGCAGGTAAAGATATTTCTGTAAGACAAGCAAATGTTTGGCTGGCCTCTTGTGATTCGGCTTTGAAATGGATGAAAAATCCGAAACAGATTGAACTCATCAATCAAAAAACATTAAATAGTGCACAATCAGATTGGGGTGCTATCAATTATAATGGCGCTGTTGTATTTACATCAGACCGTCTGGACAAAGGTTTTCAATCAAAAGAAAAATCAGCTTTATTTAGATTTGATGGCGTCAGAAAACCAGATAAAAACATTTATGGCGGAACGGGCAATGGTTATTTCAAACTTTATATTAAGTCATCACCTGCCGATAGTTTGAAACTATTTCCGATTAAAACAGGCACACGCTATCATGTAGGTGCTGCAACCTTTACCAAAGATGGGAACACGATGTATTTTACGATGACGCGAATTCCTCAGGATTTAGAAGTAAAAAATGAGCCTGCCACGGTTAATGTAGAAATTTATAGCAGTACCAAAGATGCCCATGGCAATTGGGGTGAACCTGTTTCTTTTGCTTATAATGCTGTAAATGAGTATTCAGTAGGTGATCCATTTATTTCTACTGATGGAACCAGTTTGTATTTTTCTTCAAACAAGCCTGGGGGCAAAGGTGGTACAGATATTTATGTTTGTAGAAAAACCGATGCAGGTGATTGGGGAAAACCCATCAATCTGGAAGAAATTAATACGGAAGGCAATGAGCGCAATCCAGTTTTTGATGCCAACAATAATTTGTTTTTTGCCAGTGACGGGTATATTGGAATGGGAGGGCTGGATGTATTCCAGGCATTAAGAGATGGTACAAGAATTGGGCAAATCAAAAACCTGGGCTATCCCTTTAATTCTCCTCAAGATGATTTTGCGTTTAGCTTAAATGAAAAAGGTGGTGTGGCTTACCTTTCATCAAACCGTTCAAATGGTATGGGTAGTGATGATATATATACCCTTGATCAAAAATTAATCCTTGCTTTTAAACTCGTAGGTAAAGTTTACGATCAAAAAACCAATCAACCCATAGCTGGTGCATTGGTAACCTTGACGAAGGTAAATGGCGAAAGTTTGAAAGTGGAAACAGATGATAATGGTGCGTATCAATTTGGCCTGGCTGGCGAATTTGAATATAATGTATCTGCAGAAATGATCAACTATCGGGCTGATGTGAAAAATTTAGCCACGATTAACCTAACGAGTTCACAGGTAATTGCTCAGGATTTACATTTGGAACCAATAGAACTGAACAAAGGAATCAGGCTAGAAAATATTTATTACGATTTTGAAAAATGGAATATTCGTGCAGATGCAGTAGCCGAACTGGATAAAGTAGTTAAAGTGATGAATGATAATCCAACCCTTTGGATTGAAATGGGTTCTCATACAGATAGTCGGGGTGATGATGCTTTTAATCTGAGACTTTCACAAAAAAGAGCTGAATCTGCCGTGCAGTATATCATTTCGAGAGGAATTAAGAAAAATCGGATTGAAGCAAAAGGATATGGTGAAACAAAGCTATTAAATCATTGTGCAAATGGTGTAAATTGTAGCGATAAAGCACATCAGTTAAATCGAAGAACCGAATTTAAAATTGTTAAACAATAACAGTTACCTCAAGCTACTTATAAGCAAATAATTTTTTGATGCATTGGTAGAAATATCAGTGCATTTTTTTTGCGTCGAAAAATTGTGCATAACCTGATTTCGATTAATGATATGCCTTACAATGCTATTTGAATAGGTTATATTTTAATCAACCCCGCCCTTTGGGCACTCCTCAAAAGGATTGTAATTCCCTTCTTTCAAAGAAGGGGCAGACCGGGTGTCAGAATCAATTAATAATTATCAAATTCATAAGGACTTATTGACTAATTATACCCAAATGCTCAATAAGTATGATTTAAAATGAGGATAATATTCTTAAATTATTTAAACTAAAAATGTTAGTATTTTGTTGATAAATCAAACAAAATATAAAATATTAAAACTAAATATTTTAGTAAATTTGTTTTAATGTAACGCCTCAGAATTAATTGATAAGGAGATGACGGATAAGGATAAAAAAATTATTCATATGGATCAGGATGCTTTTTTTGTGTCGGTAGAATTAAAGAAGAATCCTAAACTTATAGGCAAGCCTGTTGTTGTAGGTGGAAATTCTGATCGGGGAGTAGTTACTTCCTGTAGTTATGAAGCCCGGAAATTTGGTGTGCATGCAGCAATGCCTGGTAGAATGGCAAAACAACTTTGCCCACAGGCTATTTTTGTGAAAGGAAACATGGATGATTATTCAAAAGCATCGCATGAGATTACGGAAATAATTTCTGAGCGTGTTCCTTTGTTTGAAAAGGCCAGTATTGATGAACATTATATCGATATGACCGGGATGGATAAGTTTTTTGGCTGTATGAAGTTTGCTTCCGAACTGCGGCAAACCATTATCAGGGAAACCGGTTTGCCCATTTCGTTTGGCTTATCAGTAAATAAAACGGTTTCGAAAATTGTAACCAATGAGTGTAAGCCTAATGGCGAAATGGAAATTCCCTTTCCTGGGGTTCAACCATTCTTAAATCCACTGGCGGTTTATAAAATACCAGGAATAGGTGATGCCACCCATAAAAAACTGAGTGAAATGGGCGTGCGTAAAGTACAGACCTTAGCCGAAATTCCTCAGGAACTGATGTTCAAAATTTTAGGCCAGCATGGCTTGGGCATCTGGCAAAAAGCAAATGGAATTGATCTTTCCCCAGTTGTTCCCTATCGCGAAAGAAAATCCATTGGCACGCAAACCACCTTTGAAAACGATAGTATGGATATTTCGAAAATGAAAGCCATATTAAGTGGAATGGTAACTAATTTAACTTATGAACTCCGGAGCCAGCAAAAATTAACCGCCTGCATTACCGTTACCATCCGCTATTCTAATTTCGAAACTGTAACCCAGCAAGCGCGGATTCCATACACAGCACTTGATTCCTTATTAATTAATAAAGCACATGATCTGTTTAAAAAACTCTATGCTAAAAGAATGTTGCTGCGCTTAATCGGGGTTAAACTTTCACATCTGGTGAGTGGCTTTGAACAGATTGGACTGTACCATACTTCAGAAGAAGAGTACGATTTGTATCAGGCAATGGATAAGGTTAGAAATCATTATGGAATTGAATCAGTAGTTAAAGCCTGCATTGTAAAGCGGCCTGAACGGGATGAATATGGAAAGGTCATTAAATATAATCCCCGTAAAAAGTACCTTGATAAGCAATCAGAAGAAGAAACCGAACCTGTTGAAGAACGTAAAAAGTCAAGAATCAGAACTTTTATCAATTCTGATTTAGGTGCAGCTACAAAGTTAGATGGATAAAACAAGCGTTCACTTGCGAAGTTTCAAAGGCCATGAGCGTAGCAGAACTTCGCCAGTTTTATAGGAGATCCTAAATGTTAAAGCCTTGATATAATTTAAAATATGGATTTTGCTCACTAAGATTTAGCGATCCTAACTATAAACAAGAACAATTGGACTGACGAAGTTAGCCCTGCACACTATGCCATCAAAACTTCGTAAGTCGGCTGACTAACTTGCGAAGTTTCAAAGGGTATAAGCGTGACAGAATTTCGCCAGTTTTAAACTATGAACTGAAAAGTGGAAATTAAAAACTGACAACTAAAATGTTTCTAAATGTACATTCTTCCTATAGCTTGAAATATGGAACAATGAATATCCCCGCCATTGTTTCGAAGGCCCGTGCTTTGGGCATCCATCAAATGGTGCTAACTGATATTAACAATTCTACCGGAACAATTGAATTTATCCGTGAATGTTATAAGCAAGGCATTGCCAAAGAACCCGATGAAGTACAAGCAGGAAATATTCCATACCATTTAAAGCCAATTGCTGGGATTGAATTCCGAAAAGAAGGTCAGCTTTTATATATCGGTATTGCAAAAAGCAAAGAAGGGATGCGCGAGCTTAACGAGTTTTTAAGTATCCACAATATTGAAGATCAGGCGCTACCAAATGATGCACCTGCTTTTGAAAATGCCTTCATTATTTATCCGTTCACCAAAAGCTTCAACAGGGTTTTAAAGGTAAATGAGTTTGTTGGGATCAAGAGCAATCAGTTGAATGGGCTCTATAAACATGATTTATTGCAGCAAAAGGAAAAACTGGTAGTTTGGCATCCTGTTACTGTAGGTAGTAAAGTAGAACATCGTTTGCACGAGTATTTAAGAGCAATTGAATTGAATACCTTATTGAGCATGGTGCCTGATGATGCAAAATGTGATTCTGATGAAATTTTGATCGCGGAGGAAGCACTCCAATCAAAATTCGAAGCCTTTCCTTTCATTATTGATAATACCCAAAAGTTAATAGATGTCTGCGATCTGAGCATTTATTTTGAACCTCAGGTAAAATCCAAAAATAGATATGCATATACGAAAGAAGGTGAAATGTTTGATCGCATCTTGCTTAGGCGAATTGCTTATAAGGGGCTGACTTATCGTTACGGAAATGATCACCCTATTGCCAGAGAAAGGATGGAGAAGGAGTTGAGTATCATTGAGTTTAAAAACTATTGCGCGTATTTTTTAATCACATTTGATATTGTTCGTTATGCCATGGGGTGGTGTAAATTTTACCATGTTGGCAGAGGTTCGGGAGCCAATAGCATTGTAGCGTATTGCCTGCGTATTACGGATGTAGATCCCATCGATCTTGATTTGTATTTTGAGCGTTTTTTGCATGAGAAACGTACAAGTCCTCCGGATTTTGATATCGATTTTGCGTGGGATGAGCGGGAGACCATCCAGAAGTACATTTTCAAAAAATACCCTAAATGGCATGTTGCTTTTTTAGGAACGATGAGCACTTTTAAAGACCGGGCAATTATCAGGGAAATTGGAAAGGTTTTAGGTTTGCCAAAAGAAGAGATTGATACCTTTACCGATCCTACAAAAGAACGTGAAAACCAGCAGAATTTAACTTACCAGAAGTTACAGGCGGTTCATCATCATATGAGAAGTATGCCCAATCAGCGCTCCATTCATGCAGGTGGAATCTTAATTTCTGATGAACCCATCACTTATTATACCGCACTTGATTTGCCTCCGAAAGGTTTTGTAACGGTTCAATGGGATATGTACGAGGCAGAAGCCATTGGTTATGAGAAGTTTGATGTGTTAAGTCAGCGGGGGATAGGGCATATTCGTGAAGCCGTTCAACTCATCAAAAAAAATCAAAATAAAGAGATTGATATTCACGATTTTAAGACATTTAAACAGGATCCTCAATTAAATGCAATTCTTCGCGAAGGACAACCCGTGGGCTGTTTTTATATCGAATCGCCAGCCATGCGGCAATTGCTGAAAAAATTAAAGTGCGAAGATTACCTGACATTGGTGGCAGCCAGTTCAATCATTCGTCCCGGCGTAGCCAGTTCAGGCATGATGAAATCTTTTATTGAGCGTTATCATGCCCCAGATAAAGTAGCTTACCTCTGCAAGGAAATGGAGGAGCAGCTGAAAGAAACCTATGGCGTAATGGTTTACCAGGAAGATGTAATTAAAGTTTGCCATTATTTTGCTGGCCTGGATTTGGCTGATGCAGATGTATTGCGAAAGGCCATGAGCGGAAAGTACCGTTCAAAGCTTGCCTTTGAAGAACTAGTTAATAAGTTTTTTCAATCTGCCAGGCTTCAGGGGCATTCTGAAGAGCTGATTACAGAGGTTTGGCGACAAATTTCTTCTTTTGCAGGTTATAGTTTTTCAAAAGCACACTCTGCATCATTTGCTGTAGAAAGTTATCAGAGTTTATACCTTAAAACCTATTATCCAAAAGAATTTATGGTGGCCGTTTTAAATAACTATGGTGGCTTTTATAGCCGTTGGGTTTATGTTCATGAGTTACAAAAAACAGGAGCAAAAGTTTATCTCCCCTGCGTAAACCACAGTGATGAAGTGGTAAACATCCATGGTAACGAAGCCTATCTTGGTTTTATGTCGGTACAAGGTTTGGAAAATAAAATGATTGAACAGATTCCGCAGGAGCGACGGAGAAATGGCCCGTTTAAAGATCTGGAGCAATTTGTAAAGCGGACTCAAATCACCTTGGAACAAGCCATTTTGTTAATCCGACTAGGTGCGTTAAGGTTTACGGGGAAAGACAAAAAAACACTGCTTTGGGAGATCTATAATTACCTGGGCCATAAACAAAAGCGAATAGATTCGGCTGAGTTATTTAATCTCGAAAGCAAAGAATACGTGCTGCCAACATTAGAAAACTCTGCACTGGAAGATGCTTATGTAGAACTGGAGTTATTGGGATATCCACTAAACTTTAACATGTTCGATTTTTTGAAAACGAGTTATCGAGGTGAGGTAATGGCGGCAGATTTAAATAAACATGTGGGGAAAACAGTGCGCATGGTGGGAAATTACGTTTGTGAAAAAACTGTGCATACCATTAAAAATACTAAAATGTGGTTTGGTACTTTTCTGGATGTAAAGGGTGATTTTTTTGATACTACCCATTTCCCCAATACTACTCCTATGTATCCCTTTGCTGGAAAGGGTTGTTATTTGATTTTAGGTAAGATAGTGGAAGATTTTGGCTTCCCAAGTGTGGAGGTTTTAAAGTTTGCCAAGCTGGATATTATGATGAATCCGGTAGCTGTAGATTAGTCATGAGCCGAATAGGGTTGCTAATCGGCTCATGAATTAGCTATTTTTTGAGCCGAATAGCAAAAATAGCTACTTCTTTATAAGGCGATAAAGATTTATAGGTTTTGCCTGATAATTTTTAAATTTGTACATTAGTTATAAAAATCATATCAAAATGGAAACTTACCTTGTACATCCTGATAAAATACAAGAGAAAGCTTTAAAGGCCTTTCTTGAGGCTTTGGAAGTTCCTTATGAAATCAGGAAAGATGATGCTCTGCCTGCACATGTTATATCTGGAATAAAAAAAGGACAGGAAGATATTAAAAAAGGGAAAAGTTTTTCGTTAGCAGAATTCAAAGAGAAAATCTCAATTATTTGATGGGATTGCCTGTCATTATATCAGAAACGGCCTACTTAACTTTTGAGTTGATTTGTGATCAGGTGCAAGAACGATTAGGCGAGAAAGCACTTAATGATTTCAAAAAAAATACTATAAAAACTCTTGAGTTAATCAGCGAATCACCTTTCCTTTATAAGCAAACAGCACTTGATCCGAATGTAAGGCAGGGATTAATTAAAAAAATATCCTCTGTGTTTTATGAAGTTAAGTCAGATAGGATAGAAATACTTTTCTTTTGGGATAACCGGCAAGAGCCAATGTTTTATCGTTAAAAGTTCTTGTTGTAATGGAGGATAGAAAGTCGATTTGATAAGTAAATAATATAAATAGGTCAACTTCTATAAAATTTCAAAGCCTGTACAGATTTCTATCTTTAAATGAGTTAAATCTTGTTTTAGCTAATTTATATCAAACAACAAATGATTCACATCAAAGCAGAAATAGAACGTTTTGAACAAATGGGCGAAAAAACAGGCTGGAGTTACGTCTTCATTCCAGCTGCAATAGCGAATGAAATTAAGCCTGATTGTAAAGTATCTTTCAGGGTGAAAGGGAAGCTTGATGACCTGGGAATCGCCGGAATAGCTACTGTACCAATGGGGGAGGGTGATTTTATTATTGCCATTAATGCTACACTCCGCAAAAAAATAAAAAAGGAAGCCGGTGCTAAAGTAGAATTATGGCTAAAAGAGGATCGTGATTTTAAAATCGAAATGCCGGCAGATCTGGAAATATGCCTGGCTGAAGATGAAATGCTACTTACTCGTTTCCTCCAACAACCTAAATCCCATCAAAATTATTTCATTAAATGGATTAACGATGCTAAAACAGAAAAGACACGCACTAAAAGATTGGTAATGACCATTGATGCCATGGAAAAGCTACAGGATTATGGTACAATGATTAGGGAAAGTAAACGGAATTTGGAGTTGTAAGTCATCCGTTAATCGTCTAAAATTGGCTAATCCCTAACCCATACTAACCCCTTCTCTAACTTACTCACCTTTCCTCTTATAATCCCTAAACCAGCTGCTTACTTTCATCTGTATCACGCCTAAAAAGGCCTCACGGAAAATACGTGTACTCATTTTGGATGTGCCTTCCGTTCTATCGGTAAAGATAATTGGTACCTCTACTACGTTAAATCCAAATTTAATAGCTGTAAATTTCATTTCAATTTGAAAGGCATAACCTACAAATCGAATTTTATCTAAAGGAATGGTTTCCAATACCAATCTGCGGTAACATTTAAAACCGGCAGTAGCATCCTGAATGTTGATTCTGGTGATAAAGCGAACATACATCGACGCAAAGTACGACATTAAAACCCTGCCCATTGGCCAGTTTACCACATTTACCCCTTTTACATACCTCGACCCAATGGCTACATCTGCACCATTTACACAGGCATCACGCAAACGAGCCAAATCATCTGGATTATGAGAAAAATCGGCATCCATTTCAAAGATAAACTGATAATCCTTTTGTAGTGCCCAGTTGAAACCGTAAATATATGCGGTGCCCAAGCCTTGTTTACCAGCACGCTCTACCATAAATAAATGTCCGTCATATTCAGCCTGAAGCGATTTTACAATATCTGCAGTTCCATCAGGTGAACCATCATCAATAATCAAAACATGAAAAGGTTGATTTAATGAAAATACCTTCCGGATAATCCTTTCAATATTCTCCTTTTCATTGTAGGTAGGAATGATTACTAAACTGTCTGACACTTTTGTTCTGGTTTATATGATTGCATTTTAAGTTAAAAAAATCTAATTTTAACTTTAGAGGGCGAAAGTAAATATTATAAATTAAAAAACCGTATCAACAGTGCTGATACGGTTTAAAATCTATTTAAATGTTTTATCTAACTTCTTGCATCAGTTTTTTAATTAACTGAGAAAATACAATCAAAAATACTCCGGCAATTAATGAGTAAAGCGCAAGTGATTTATAACCTTCAGTGTACGAAGTAAGTTTGCTCATCATAGATGCATTTTCAATACTAGACATTTCTGCACCTAATTTACCGGCTGCAAGCTGTCCGAAGGCACTAAAAAGAAACCACATACCCATCATCATTCCAAACATCCTTTTAGGAGATAGTTTCGTAATAATAGACATTCCGATTGGACCGATGCATAATTCGCCCAGTGTAAGCAGTAAGTAACCCAGTGTAAAAATATTTAAAGAACTAATGCCTTGATCATTAGCGAAAAACCTGGTGGCATAGAAAACATAGAAACTCAACGCTAATAAAACAAAGCCTAATCCAAATTTTACCACTGTATTGGGCTCAATTTTACGTTTGTACATACCAATCCATAATAAACCTACCAATGGACTAAATACAATTATAAAAAATGAGTTTACGCTGTTGTTTACTACATTCGGATCAATAGAAAAGAATAATAAATTATGGTCTAAGTTATCTTTCGCAAACAAAGAAAGTGAACCTCCGCTTTGTTCTGAGATGGCCATGAAAATAAAGTAGCACAGAATGAAAATAAAAGCAGCCAGTAATTTATACCGTGCTTTAATTTCCTTAATGCTAAACATTTCATAAAAAAAGTAGATCAGTGCAACAATACCGAGCGTGTACATAAAATAATCAGTATATGCGGTATTTCTTACCATGATAAAGATTAGTGGTATACAGAAAAGAGAACCCACGTAGACTACTATTTCATAGATTGTTCTTTTAGCTTTTTGTAAATGCAAAAGTGGCGAATTGCCAATAGGACCGAGGTATTTTTTAGTGAAGATAAAAGTGGCCAAGCCAAATGCCATAACAAGGGCTGCAGAAAGAAAACATAAATGCCAGGAAACATATTTTCCGAGGTAAATACACATGGCTCCACCTAATAAGCCACCTACATTTATACCTGCATAAAAGAGTCCATAACCAGCATCTCTCCTGTTATCTTTCTCATGATAAAGTTCGCCAACCATTGATGATATGTTGGGCTTGAAAAAGCCTGTACCAATAATGGATAGCGTTATACCAACATAAAATAAATCATGTGGTGAAAAAGCAAGGATCAGGTTACCAATAATCATGAGCGTACCACCCCAGAAAAGAGATTTTCTAAAGCCTAACACTTTATCGGCAAAAATGCCGCCTATAAAAGTAAAGGCATAAACAAATGCCTGGATGGCGCCATATTGGAGGTTTGATTTCTGATCACTCAAACCCAATTGATCAACCATAAAAAAGGCAAGTACCCCACGCATGCCATAGAAACAGAAACGTTCCCACATTTCTACCAATGATAAATACCAGAGTTGTTTAGGGTATTTACCTTCAAAATTTTGAATCGCTTCTAAAGTCTCAATAGAAGGTGTCTTTTCAGTAATGATCTGCATTTTATTTAACCCCGTGCATTAGTTTTTTAATTATTGGCGTAAGCAACATAATAAAGATCCCCAAACTTACAGGAATAAGGGTAAAGATGAGGAAGAAGGTAGACATGGAATATTGCGCTGTGATTTTATCAATCATACCACCCATGGTACCTGCAATTTTATTTCCGATAGCGAGTGCTAAATACCAAATTCCGAACATGATTCCAATCATACGACCTGGCACCAATTTACTCAAATAAGATAGGCCAATAGGAGAGATAAACAATTCGGCCATGGTATGGAAAAAATAGGCTAAAATTAGCCAAATCATACTTACGGATGCCACTTTAGCTCCTGCTGGTATGGAGCTGGAACCGTAAGCCAATGCTGCAAAACCAATACCCAATAAGATCATGCCTATACCGTTTTTAACGGTTGCAGTTGGACTATACTTGCTTTCCCAAAGTTTAGATACAATAGGTGCACATGAAATAATAAATAGTGAATTTAAAATACCAAACCAAGTCGCTGGAACCTCAGTTTTAACTGCACTATATTGGTTTTTTAGCATATATATAACCATACACCATATTATTGCAAAACCAACCGCCAAAATGATATTACCTAATGCAAACCTGGAAAATGTTTGCCTGAATAATTTAAATAATACGTAAGAAATGATTGTTAGCGGAATAATCGTAATTAAAGTATTGGCTACGTTAAAAATGATTTTTGAATTTCCTTCCAGTATTCTGGCGGTATAATCTTTAGCGAAGATGGTCATGGAGCCACCTGCCTGCTCAAATGAAGCCCAGAAGAAAATGGCCACAAAGGCGAGTACAATAACCACAATCATTTTATCTCTAAGCTGTGGCGTATATTGAACTATTCTTTTGATTAGTACGAAAATAAAGAGACTTAAAGCTAAAATAATGGCGAAGTTATCACCTGTTAGCTTACCTACAGAAAAGTTAAAAACCGTATGTCCTGATACTTTAGAATAAGGATCATTAATTATCCATACGAGACCAATAACAGCGATAAAAACAATTAATACAATGTCAAAAATAGAGAAGGGATTTCGTTTGGCTTCAGCAGGGTGCTCGTCTTCATCTACTTTATCTTCGTTTTTAACAGGTTTTAAACCAATAGAGCCAAAAATATTTTTCGTGAAATAAAACTGTAACATGCCAACAAACATGAAAATACCTGCCAGACCAAAGCCATAGCTCCAACCTATTTTTTCACCAATATAGCCACACAATAGCATCCCTAAAAATGAGCCGCAGTTTACACCCATGTAGAATATGGTATAAGCACCATCTTTTTTCTCGGGATGTTTTTTATACATATGAGATAAGATGGATGTCATATTTGGTTTGAAAAATCCATTACCCAACACCAAAAGGCATAGGCCCAGGTACATAAAAATTGGATTAAACTCAAAAGCCATCGAAAGATGGCCCAGTGTCATTAAAAATGCTCCGATAATAACTGCCCAGCGATAACCTAAAAATCTGTCGGCAATATATCCTCCTAAAATAGGAGTAAGGTAGGCTAAGGAAGTGTAAGAGCCATAAATAGCTAAGGCATGTTCACGAGGCCAGCCCCAACCTGGATTATCACCCAAAATGGATGATGTTAGAAATAAAACGAGCAAAGCCCGCATACCATAGTACGAAAATCTTTCCCACATTTCTGTAAAGAAAAGTACAAATAATCCGGCAGGATGACCCAATACTTTGCTGCTAAAGAAATCGTCTTTGGTTTCAAGGGATGTATGCATAAAACATTTATTGGTTTTAGTTTATGAATTCAGAATTTGTGTGTTGTTTAAGCTAGTTTGCAAGGCGCAATATAGTCAGCGAAGGGCAAACTCACAAATTTTTAACTTACGGGAATGGTAATGAAGATGTTAAGATAGGGCCCCGGGTTAAAACTTTCTGATGGGTTTAACATTTTTCTTTGGATCGGCATATTGTTCATCCATGGCGTGAGGATCATTATTCAGTTCCAAGCCCTCCTGTAATTTAAGTTTTCCGCTAATAATTTTGAACCCATCGAAGGTGCCGTCCGATCCATAAAATTCATATTTGCCTATCATTTCAGAATTGAAAGGGGCAAGGTGATCAAAAACAATCATACCAGCCTTTTGATCGACTTTAAGTGTCATTGCATTTGATTTGGTATATTCAAAAATTACCCGGTTTTTTTCCTTAAGTTCTTTTCCTTCAAAAACAGGTGCGCCGAAAATTACCTGTTCCTGATCGAAAGAAAGAATTTCGATTACTTTTTTGGTCGTGCTGGGTGTATTTCCCTTCCATCCCAGCAAAACATAATAGGGCTTGCGGTTTCCACTTGTTACCGGAACAATCTCATAATAACGTGCACCAAACCATTTTTGATTATTGATAACTGCATTTGCATCTGTGATGTTATCCGTTTGATCAATGAGCGGATATAATTTTAATGGGCCGTTACCCGTATTCATTTGAATGGTTCCGAAATATCGGTAGGTGCCATTTTCCTGTTGAACATACCAACTTAAAACCCGGAAAGACTTGTCAGGTGATTTAATTACGGAAACGTTCTTTAGCGAATCAAAAGGATAGGAGAAAGAATTGGGCATTTTTAACGCTTCAACCAAGGTTTTCACAAAGGTGCTATTGCTTGCCGTTTTTTTAATATCCGTTTCTGCTGCTATGGTCGCCGTAGATATCCTGATCAGGGAATCCTGGAAAACATCAAGCTTTTTATTGCTTTGTTGAGCCCTTATATTTGAAGTTAACAAAGCAGCGATAAGAAGGAAATAATATTTAATGTTCATTTGTTACATTTTCTCAATCACCAGGGCACTGGCACCACCACCGCCATTACAAATGCCTGCAACACCAATTTTACCATTGTTTTGTTCAAGAACAGACAACAAGGTTACCACTATTCTTGCTCCGGATGCACCTAGCGGATGGCCTAAAGAAACTGCTCCACCATTTACATTTACCTGTTCTTCTTTTAAACCAAGTTTTTGATTATTCGCAATGGAAACAACAGCAAAAGCCTCGTTAATTTCAAAATAATCAACGTCATTAATTTCAATATTTGCTTTTTGCAAGGCTAAAGGAATGGCTTTTGAAGGAGCTGTGGTAAACCATTCAGGTGCTTGTTGTGCATCTGCATATCCTAATATTTTAGCTAGTGGCTTAATCCCAAGTTCTTTTGCTTTATCTGCACTCATCAGCACCAACGCTGCTGCACCGTCATTCAGGGTAGAAGCACTGGCTGCAGTAATGGTTCCATCTTTTTTAAAAACGGGTTTTAATGATGAAATTTTCTCAAACTTAACAGCTGTAGGTTCATCATCCGTATCAATAATAGTGACCTCACCTTTTTTATCCTTCACTTCAATAGCGATGATTTCGCCTGCAAATTTTCCGGCGGTTTGCGCCTGTTGTGCCCTTTTATAAGATTCTATAGCGAAACTGTCTTGATCCTCGCGACTGATATGACATTCGCTGGCGCAAAGTTCAGCTGCTGAACCCATATGGTAATCGTTATAAACATCCCAAAGCCCATCTTTAACCAAGCCATCAGTGATTTGCCCATGTCCTAATCGGTAACCATTTCTGGCTTTATCCAGGTAATAAGGCACATTGCTCATGCTTTCCATGCCGCCGGCAATAATAATATCCTGGTCGCCATTGGCAATGCTTTGTGCCGCTAACATGATGGCTTTCGTACCCGATGCACAAACTTTATTTATAGTGGTGGTTGGTAAATCTGGTAAGCCTGCAAATTTTGCTGCTTGAGTGGCTGGTGCTTGCCCTAAATTGGCAGACAGCACATTGCCCATATAAACTTCCTGAATATGTTCGGGTGTTAAGCCAGCTTTTTCTATTGCGGCTTTGATGGCGAACCCACCTAATTGAGTAGCAGAAAATTGAGATAATGTGCCTCCGAAACTGCCAATAGGCGTTCTTACAGCTGATACAATTACAACTTCTTTCATGAATAAAATATTTTATGAATTTTTGGTTAGGCCACTAAGTTATACATTTTTTGATTGGAGAAAATAAATCAATGTTATTTTTAGGATGAGCTTTTAGTGGGTTTTAGAGCAAAATCGTAAATGCCACAAATTTAGGTTTGGCAGAAGATGATCAATGAAATAATTTAATGGTTATTCATCTTTTACTTTACCTCTTTTTCTTGATTTAAGAGCTTGATTTAGAAGAAACTCAATCTGTCCGTTGGTGCTTCTAAACTCATCTGCAGCCCATGTTTCTACTTCTTTTAATAAAGCGGGGCTAATTCTTAATACAAAAGCTTTTTTATCTTTCTCCGCCATCTCTATTAATTGCTTGAATAAGTCTTCCCTTATAAAACATCAATATTACTACTGTAGGAAAAATGCCTATACCAGTGATTAGATATAAGCACCAGATTTTTAATCCATCTTTTTCCTCAAATTCCATATTAATTGTAAAGTGTTCCAGTATTTACAACCGGCTGCACATGCCTGTCACCACAAAGTACCACCAATAAGTTACTTACCATAGCGGCCTTACGTTCTTCGTCAAGTTCAACAATTCCCTTTTCTGATAACTTTTCTAAAGCCATTTCAACCATCCCTACAGCACCCTCAACAATTAATTTACGTGCTGCAATCACCGCAGTGGCTTGTTGGCGCTGTAACATGGCGCTGGCAATTTCAGGTGCGTAAGCCAAGTGAGAAATACGTGCTTCTAAAACATCAATTCCTGCTCTCGAAAGGCGCTCAGTTAATTCTTTTTCCAGAATTTCGCTTACCTGTTCAGCACCATCTTTTAAAGTGATGCTGGATTCTTCACCTTCAGCATGATCGTAAGGGAATATGTTAGCCAGGTGTCTTACTGCTGCCTCACTCTGAATATTTACATATTGCATATAATTTTCTACGGCAAAAACGGCTTTTGCAGTTTCATTTACCTTCCACACCACAACTGCTGCAATCTCAATAGGATTACCCAATTTATCATTTACTTTCAATTGCTGGCCGTTAAGGTTATTGGCTTTTAGTGATAACTTTCTTTTAGCGGTAAGTGGATTCACCCAGAAAAAACCATCTGCCTTTACCGTTCCGGTGTATTTTCCAAATAAAGTTAACACCATAGACTGGTTAGGGTTAATGATCAAAAAGCCCGGAAAAACCAGGAAAAGATCTACAGCCAATATAATGCCTCCAGCAATAAAGGATTCTGAAATAAAGCAAAATATTGAACCTACTAATAATATTATAGATAATACAAATGTTAAATACCCGGATGGCGGGCTAATGATTTTTTCCTGATACATAGTTGATATTAATTTGATATCATAAAGTAAATTATAAAACCTGGTAATTCCAAACAAAATGATTAAAATGTATATTAGATAAAAATGCTATTTTTGACAATATAATAATCAGATCGTTTTGGCCAAAATCAAAAAAAATTCACATAAAATTCTATATCGTAAGTATTCATCCAATTTAAAGTATGTGATGATGTTATTTACGGTTTTCGTAATTACATTATTTCTTCCAAAACAACCTAGGTTTAGATACGAGTTTGAAAAGGGAAAAGTGTGGATGAATAAAGACTTAATTTCTCCATTTAGTTTCGCTATTTTAAAAACTAATCCACAGGTTAGTATCGATAAAAAGAACGCGCTTAAAGATGTCTTACCAGTTTACCAGTATGATCAGTCAATCAGTAAGAATGCGTTAGAGGCTTTTACCAATGAGTTTGATATCAAATGGAAGTCTACCCAGCTGGATGAAAAAGATAAGATCAGGTTTAAAGCAGAATCATATCGGTTGCTGGATAATATTTATAAGCGGGGCGTAATCAGTTTAAATGCCAAGCAACAAACAAATGGTAAAAACTACGATTTTTCCCTCATGGAGAATAATGTGGCGAAGCAAAAAAATACGCAGGACGTATTTACCACTGAAACGGCATTGCTCTATTTTAAGCATAATTTTACTTCGCCCAACCAGGTGATGAGCGATCTGGTCGCTAATCTTGCAGAAGATCACATTACCCCGAATATTATTTTTGATGAGCGATTAACGCAGGTTATTCAGCAAAATACTGTTGATAATATTTCTACAACAAAAGGAATGGTGCAGAAAGGTGAGCTGATTGTATCAAAAAATGATGTGATTGATGATGAAATATATCAAAAACTGGAATCATACAAAGCTACATACGATGCACAGACGAAAACCATTGGCAGTCGGGCATTGGTTTATCTTGGTCAGGTGGTACTCGTGAGTTTTATGCTTTCTATTCTAATGTCCTTTCTTTTTCTTTTCCGAAGGGATATTTTCTCTGATAACCGTCAGCTGTCATTAATTCTGATTGTAACAACAGGCATGCTGCTGGCGCTTACCTGGGCCATTAAAATGGAAATTCCAAGTTTGTATTACATTCCATTCTGTGTAGTTCCCATTATTATCAGAATCCTTTTTGATACCAGGCTGGCGCTTTATCTTCATTTGCTGGTGATTTTAATTGCAGGTTTCTTTGTAGCGAACAGCTTCGAATTTGTTTTTTATCAGGTTACAGCAGGGATGGTTGCCATTTTTAGTATCAAGAACTTCGTTAAACGGGAGCGATTTCTGGTATCTGCATTATTTATATTGTTGGCCTATTTTGTTTCGTTTGTAGGGATTGCATTATTGAGAGAAGGTTCTTTCCGCGAAATTGAGTGGGTGAATTTTATTCCTTTTATCTTTAGCGTATTGCTATCACTTCTTGCTTATCCGCTAATCTATTTATTCGAGCGTATTTTTGGAATCACTTCTGATGTGGCTTTAATTGAATTAACTAATACGAACAATAAATTACTTCGTGAACTAGCCTTTAAAGCGCCAGGTACCTTTCAGCATTCATTACAGGTAGCGAACCTGGCAGAAGCTGCAATATTTAAAATTGGTGGTAATTCTGTGCTGGTAAGGGCAGGGGCGCTTTACCATGATATTGGAAAGGTTGATAATCCTCAATACTTTATTGAGAATCAAAATACAGCTGTGAGTCCGCATGATAAACTACCGTATGAGCAGAGTGCGCAGATTATTATTCAGCATGTGCATAAAGGAATTGAGATTTTGAGGAAAAACTTAATACCTGAAGCGATTATCGATTTTATTAGAACACATCATGGCAATACAAGGGTAGATTATTTTTACCAGTCATTTTTAAAAAATTCTCCTGAAAAATTTGTGGATGAAAACATTTTCCGCTATCCTGGACCGATCCCTTTTAGTAAGGAAACAGGTGTATTAATGTTGGCCGATTCTGTAGAAGCAGCCTCAAGAAGCTTGAAAAATCCGGATGCGCAGAACATAAATGACATCGTTGAAAGGATAATTAACTATAAATTGGAGCAAAATCAGTTAGATAACTGCGATTTAACATTAAAAGATATTGAAACTATCAAATTGATATTCAAGACGATGCTGATGAGTATCTATCATGTGCGAATAGATTATCAACAAGTTTTGTAATTTTTTTTTGTAGAATAACTTGTTTTACTATATTTGCAGACCTCAAAACAAGGTCGGTAGGACAAATTTTGAGGGTTGAAAAGGAGAGGTGCCTGAGTGGCCGAAAGGAACAGTTTGCTAAACTGTCGTACTGGTAACGGTACCGCGGGTTCGAATCCCGCCCTCTCCGCGCAAAAAAAAAAGTAATAAAAAAAGTGAATATGTCATTTTAAAATTGTTACTTTGCAGCCCTTAGAAATAAGGAAATAAAAAAGGAGATACCAAGTGCGGGATGTAGCGTAGCCCGGTATCGCGCCTGCTTTGGGAGCAGGAGGTCGTAGGTTCGAATCCTGCCATCCCGACAAAAGTTCAATCCACTTTTCAAAAGGATTAAAAAAGGTGATACCAAAGTTCGGGATGTAGCGTAGCCCGGTATCGCGCCTGCTTTGGGAGCAGGAGGTCGTAGGTTCGAATCCTGCCATCCCGACAAAAACAGAAAGAACCCTCTAAATGATGAATTTAGGGGGTTTTGTTTTTTATAGGTATCAGTTTGGGTAAAAGAATATCGGATCAAGCGGAAAAGTTGGGGGGGATTATTTTAAGCATATATTTTGGATAATCTGAATAAGAAGAATTTAATATTTCTAACACCTCTAGATGTTGCTCTAAAAGCTTTAATCGTTGCATTGAAAGATTCTGCAGAAGCATTCGTGGACCTGTTAATAAAAAAGTTAAAGGATATACTGGTAATGCGACTGAATTGATCAGGCAACAGTCCTAAAGGAATCAGTGCCACATGCTTCGACCTCATTATACCATATTGCCAATCTTTTAAAGGCCTGCTCCTTACTTAGAAACCTCTGAATTGAAGATGGCGGTAGAATAGATAAACCGATAAGTCGTAAGGGGAATGGATCGCGATCCGGCGTGTATATTTGTCCAGAGGGAAAGGAAACCAGATATGCAACAACCAGTAATCTAATTGGTGGACAGTTTAGCCCTAAGCAGCGGGGTTACTATCACTGAAATACACAGCCTATCGGCCCCTTTCCGAGTTCCCATGGAACTGGCGCAACAAACAGGTTCCGCATCCAAGGCCTCCCGCGCTGATACGCTCAGAAAAGCGGATCCCGGAACGGTGTAGGTGCCAACGGTAAGCTGGCCTTAAAACGATCAGATTCATAAACAAAAAATCCGCAATGCTTGTTTACTCTTCGTTGCACGACTTAGACCCTTAATTATGAACGGAATATCACCTTGGGCGGCAGCGGCTGCCTGCGAACTGGCCGAAGTGGAACATTCATTATTTGAGCACTCCACGGGAGTCTACCATTTTAAATTGGTTCAGACCAGCGATTCCCTTTGGATCATAGCGGAATTGCCTGGTGGCGGTCGAATGGGATTTCGTCCAGTATACAGTGCTGGTTCCTCCCTTAAAGTCAGCCGCATCAGAATAAATGATACCGAGGTCAACATATGGCTTGGCAGTGATGCGGGTATCTATGAAACCCGTGTTAAAATTGAATCAGGAGAGCGCCCTATACTCCGCTATACAACCGCCTTAAAGCCAGAAAAAGACTTACTGTTTCCTTTTTGGCCTAGAGACATTCTGGCCATTGCGAAAAACGGAAACGTTGAAAACACCACAGGACAGATACATGCCAGCCAGTGGGGCACCCGTTCGGGATTCATCTATATGAGCATGACCCGTCCTAAGTCCGCATCTATGCTATACCTGCAAAACCTGACCGCCTTAAATGACTATTGCCAGCAAACCGAAACCTCTCTTGGCGACAGCGTTGGTGGCAACTGGCCGGAACTTGGATTTGCCTTACCCGCCGCAAACCAAAAACCACTTCAGGCGGGAAAGAAAGTTGTGATCAGTGATGCCTTTGTCTCTTTTAATGGTGAAGTGCCTGCGACCGAACCCGATATGATCCGGGGCTACCTGGACCTGCTGACCAGCATTTATCTTTTGTTGCCGCTGCCCCGAACCAATTATAAGCCGTGGCCTGAAGTCTTGGACAAAGGCTTGAAAGACCTGATCGATAGTCCCGGCTGCTGGACTCAGGTCGCAGGACATCGATATGTCAATGCCTACGTGAGCGATTACAATACCCCGCCAGAAATTATGGTACAGCTTGCCGTGTTGCTTCCCTTGTTGGACTATGTAGAATGGAGCAAACGGGAACTCGAGGTCATGTAAAACCATTAAGGAAGGTCTCCCGGCTTTTTACGACGAAAAAATCGGCACCATTACCCGGTGGCTTCCGGCAGCTGAAGATAAACTGGAAGGGGAAGAAGAACAAAAGCAGCCCGGAGTTATGGACAGCTGGTACCTGCACCATCCCCTGCTGAATTTATCCAGGCTCGCCTTGAAAGGCGATAAAGTTTGTGAACAACTATTCTTAGACTCTTTAGATTACGCCATTAAAGTTGCCCATCACTTCAGTTACCAATGGCCGGTATTTTACAAAATGGATACTTTGGAAGTCATTAAAGCAGAAACAGCTGAAGGTATGGGCGGCGAAAAAGATGTCGCTGGCATTTACGCCCAAGTTATGTTGCAGGCCTGGGAACTGACCAAAGAAAAGCGCTACCTAAACGAAGCGGAAAAAGCAGCGCAGACCCTACAGGGTATGGGCTTTCAACTCTTTTACCAGGCCAACAATACTGCTTTCTCTTCCGGTGCGCTGCTTCGCCTGTACAAGATTACCAAAAAGGAAGTATACCTTAACGTTAGCTACATGTGCCTGGCCGGAATCTTTCGCAATACGCAGCTTTGGGACTGCAACTATGGCTACGGCAAAAACTTTCCGACTTTCTTTGCACTGTTTCCCCTTAATGATGCGCCTTATACAGCAGTATACGAGGAGCAGGAAGTATTTTGTGCTTTGCACGATTATCTTAAACATGCTGAAGGGGTAGATGTCTTATCTTCCGTCAGATTACTGATTGCTGAATACATCCGCTATCTGGTGGACCGTGCCGTGTATTACTATCCAACCATGCTTCCGAAAGACATGCTTGAGGAGAAGCCAAAGATAGGCGAACTTGATCCCAATCTATGGATAGCCGTGGAAGATCTCCAGGATGGCTGGCTAAAATCAGGTACCGTCGGTCAGGAAGTATATGGTGCGGGCAATGCTTTCGGCATCGTTCCGCGCCATTACCTGCAGGTGCCGGGAGAGGAGTTTATGCTATATGTGGACTACCCGACTTCCGGATTTACCGCTAGGAAAGGACAGAACATACACTTTACTGTTCTGGGAGATGAAAGATTGACCTGCCGCATGATGATCGTCAAAACCGAAAAAGCAAAACTTCCGGAGTTTGAAGTCCTGGTCAGTCGCCAGCAAGAACCAATCAAAGGAATAGTAACGAGAGATGGAGACATCGAATATACTATTAGCGGAAACCAGCAGATCACCATCCGCTGGCGTAAAACATAAACATCGATCATTTACCTATGGATAACTTAAAAGAATATTGCGCCATGAGCGTACTCTATACTGCTGCCAGCCTAAATGGAGCGAGGTCATCTGCCTGCAGATCAGGGCGCATGCTCAAATCATGTAGCCGAAAAAAACAAGCAAAACGGAACATTGCACTCACTGAATTGTTTATGAATTAAAGAATATGAATATGTCCAGAAAAAAGTCATCACCTAAAAAAGACCAGCGGCAAAAGCCGGATACCGCGGCAGCGCTTGTAGCTAAGAGTTCAAGTGTATCGTTTCCTGTGGTTGCAATTCAGCCAGAACCATCAGCTAAACGGCGAGGAATATGAAACCCAAACCTCAAACGAAATCTTATCTTTACCGCAATGGTCTGAGCCTGGTTTTCATCAGCCTTTTCCTGATTACCCTGGGGGCACAGGCCCTCACCGGCTGGAAACAGCACAATCAGGAACTCGAAGAAGAAAAGCAACGTGAAATAACACTGACAACCTATTTGCGAAGCGGCCATTTCATCTCTGCCACTTTTGAAAACTTTGAAAGCGAATTTCTGCAAATGGCATTATATGTATTACTCACTGTCTCTCTTCGGCAAATGGGATCAGCGGAATCAAAGAAACTGGATGAGCCAGAAGAGGTTGACCGAGCGCCTGTACCAAGCTCCGATGCACCCTGGGCGGTGAGAAATGGTGGATGGATCCTAAAGATCTACAGCAACTCTTTATCAATTGTTTTCGGCGTCCTATTCATGGTCAGCTGGGCACTACACCTCTACGGGAGCTGGCAGAACCACAATGTCGAACAACTCGCCAAAAACCTCCCCCGGGAATCTGTCAGCCAATACATTGGCCAGCCGGAATTTTGGTTTGAGACTTTTCAGAACTGGCAGAGTGAATTCCTTTCCGTCTTTTCCATTGTCTTTCTCACCATATACCTGCGGCAGAAAGGATCCCCTGAATCCAAACCGGTTGATGCACCGGATATGGAAACCGGCAAGTAACCTTCAGCAGCATTTGTCATTGAAGCTGCTAAAAAAAGAGGTGATTCTCATTTTAACCGTCACCTCTTAAATGGTTCATTTTACATGCCCTTCGACACATGTAATTCCTGAATATTCTGTTTTACGGCCTTCGCGATTCCGGCGCTTTTTCCTGGATTTCTGCGAACCTCGTCCGGCCGGGTTCATCTTTTTTAGCCAGGTATTTTACAGCCTTTTAAATTGCAATACCAATCAATGCGTATTTTATAAATCCCTTCGTAATTCAATTTTATAAAAATTACAACAGCTTAAACCGTTTCTCCCGTATAGGATTCGCTCATCGCAATTTCTGTCAGTAAACTATCGGTATCCTTCTCTCTGCCAGGGTTGCTTCAAGCAATTCTTCCGCTTCTGAGTGCTCCATCAGTTTTGCATAGGTCACCAGAAAACCATAACTGGCAATCTCATAGGTGCTCCACTTTCTTGGCTGCTGATATCAATGCATCCAGCACTTCAGGTTCATCTTGGGAAGCTTTCTGTAATCTTATCTGCTTCCTCCAGCAAGCCTCCCATTGCCTTATATTTCTTACCCCTTGCAGACAGTCCTATGCAACTAAATACTTGCTTCAACCTCTCAATCTGTCCTTCGGTCTGCGTGTAATTCATTTCGAAAGCTGTTCTTAAACTTTCACTTCCGGCTGCTGCGGATAATTTTTTCGAGCCTTTCAGCAATTGTCTCTCTGTACCTAAAATATCTCTCAACTCAACTTAATAGAAAAATTGGTTTTTTAGAAATCTCCATTACCTGTATAAAACAAGCTTCTAAAACCCTGAGCGCATCTACTTTGTTAATCATAATACCAACATACTGACGATGAGCAATCCGACACTAATAAAAGCAATAGAGGATGCGGCTAAATTACTAATCGGTAAAAACCTAAGTCTTGCCTTTGCTGAAAGCGCCACCGCGGGCAAGGCTTCCGCAGAATTCTCCATTGCCTGCAATGCAGGTAAATTCCTCAAGGGTGGTTTTGTATGCTATGATGCCAGTTTAAAAACCAGGTTGCTCGATGTGCCAAATGAAATCATCGAAAAATTCACTCCGGAATCAATGGAAGTGACCAAAGCCATCGCAACCGGGCTGGGAAAAATCATTGATGCGGACATTCATATCGGCATTACCGGGCTTCCATGTCCGGGTGGCAGTGAAACGCCTGAAAAGCCCGTAGGCACCATGTTCATTTATGTACTGCTCCATGGAACGCTATGGTTTAATGAGCGTTTGCAGCTGTCGGGTAGCCACCAGCAAATCCTCGATCAGACGGTTATACACCTCGCACGGCTGCTATCAGTGCATACCGAAGCACTGGAAGCTTAACAAACAGAACACAAAATGCGGGCGCCTCCTCATTTTTTTAAATACTTTTTATACAAACTGTTTTGATTTAGTATCTGTATTAAAGGGTATCTGAGCATAAAAAGAAACCGTCGCATCCAGGTTAATCATATCAGAAAGCGCATAGTGTATTCATTATAATTTCTACCTGATAATTTAATATTACTGTTGAACTAACATAAGATAAACGATCATAAGTCGTTTATCTTATTTAAATTTCGCATGTTCAATTAATATATGTATTTTTGAGATAAGATAAACGAAAATTAACCGTTTATCTTATTGATATTTTACAATGGATATTCAGACAGCACTAAGAGCATTATCTAACCAGCCACTGACCCATCAGCTATTAACTGGCCTTTTGAAAGACTATAAACGGCCAAATGATAAGATACTGTCTCTAAAATCAGCTGGTCTGATCGAACCGGTTAAAAAGGGGCTTTATATAGCCGGTAAATCCCTTGGCGCTGAACGACCTGAAAATGCATTACTTGCCAATCACATACTTGGACCAAGCTACCTTTCCATGGAAAGTGCACTCGCCCATTATGGACTGATTCCGGAAAAGGTTTTTGCGGTCACTTCAATGACCACAAAAGCATCGAGAAAATTTCAGACCAGCATAGGACGATATACGTATACCAACTTGCCACTGCCTTATTATGCATTTGGTCTTGCTACCGTAAGCCTCTCTAAAGATCAGCAAGCCATAATGGCAATCCCGGAAAAGGCATTATGCGATAAAATAGCTACAACAGCAGGCATAACCTTAAGAAGCCAGTCTTCTGCAAGAGATTATGTTTTTGGAAACCTGAGAATGGAGGAAGAAGATCTCGCTAAGTTTGATCTAGATGCTATATTAAGCTGGCTGGAAAATGCGCCCAAAAGGGAAAGCCTGGAAATGTTAATCAAAATGATCGAAAAAATATGATAAAGGAATGGCTTGAAAACTATCATCCCGCAAATAGGGAAGAAGCTAAAAATGCATTGAGGGAAATCATGCAGGAGATCACGCTGGCGGGACTTAACCGTGCCGGTTTTTTTGAAAAGGCAGCATTTTATGGCGAAACTGCGCTCAGGATATTTTATGGGCTAGACCGATTTTCAGAGGATCTGGATTTTTCCTTGCTTACCGTTGATCCGGATTTTTCGCTGGAAAAATACCTGGATGCTATCATAAATGAGTTCGCTGCCTTGGGGATGAGGGTATCTATTTCGGAAAAACAGAAGTCAGTGAAGAGCAACATCAACTCTGCCTTTCTAAAATCCGAAACCATTTGGAAGGAACTTGTGTTGGAGGATGTCATCCCGCAGAACGGACTTAAGGAAGTAGCCAGTATCAAGATCAAGATAGAAGTGGATAAAGAACCGCCATTGGGGTTTTCCACGGAGGAAAAGTTATTGCTCAAGCCTTTTTCGTTTTACGTAAAGTGCCTGTCGCTCCCCGACCTTTTTGCCGGCAAGATGCATGCGCTACTTTTTCGCAAATGGGGCACGAATGTAAAAGGACGGGATTGGTATGATATGGAATGGTACATTAAAAAAGGATATCCCCTCAATCTTGACCATTTTTGGCTAAGGGCGATTGATAGCGGTGACTGGAAAAAAGATACCATCAGCGAAGAGGAGTTCAGGAAATTATTGAGCGAAAAGATCGAAAGTGTTAAAATGGACTTTGTTAAGGCTGATATCTCCAGATTTATAAAGGATTCAAAAGTACTGGAGATATGGTCACCAGGTTATTTCCATGACCTGAGTGCAAAACTAAAAATCAAGACATCAGGTTGAGCGCTAAACTTTGGCTTTTGAAAAATTAACTAGCAGCCATGCGTTCAAAAGAATGTACTCCATTCGTTAATAATTAAAAGCCATTACCAATTAAAATAGGAAAACATCCTAAAGCTGATCGGGTGCTGACCTAGCTTATGATTTACGCAGGATTTAAGAAGGTCAATAAAGCAGCGGATCGTCTTAGTGTTATCTGTATTTATGGCTGGATGGTTGTGATTTCTCTTAATCCGGAAATGATGCGTTGTCTATGTATAGATCCCCAGTCAGCTATGGTATTGGTGAGGTCTCTAAGCGAATTACCGTAGTCTGTAATTCGGTATTCTACGGCAACAGGCGCAGTGCTTAACACGATACGCTCAATAAGCTCATTTACTTCCAGGTCTTTCAATTCGCGGCTGAGCACTTTACCGGAAATGCCCCGGACTTCTTTGAGCAATTCGGAATAGCGCATCGGCTTATAACATAAACAAGCGATAATGGACATTTTCCATTTTCCATTTAAAATATCCATGGTATCGCTAATGGCCAGTATTTTATGGCTGCAATTCTTTACTGGTTCGAACTTCTGTTCCATATCATTGAGGTGGTTACCCATTTGTCACTATAACTATTTGTCAGTTAGTGACAAATGTACACATAACAATTATAGCTTTGCATGCTAATAATATAAATATGGAATTGATCAACAATTTGCAATGGCGTTATGCTGTTAAGAAATACACAGATGAACTGGTTAGTGAAGAAAAGATTGACCGAATCATCGAGGCCATCAATCTTAGTGCTTCTTCCTGCGGGATACAGCCTTATCGTTTGATTGTAGTAACAAATCCTGAAATAAGACAAAAATTAGCTGAAGGATCTTTCAACAGACAAATCTCGGATTCTTCTCATTTGCTTGTTTTTGCTGGATTTAATAGCATATCCAGCGAATATATTGCAGATTACGTGGCAATGATGGAAGAGCAACGCGCTTTGGAAGTGGGAACCCTAAATCCTTTAAAGGATGCGGTGACTTCTTTTTTTGCGACTCAAACTCCCGGGCAACAGGCGATTTGGTCGGCCAAACAAGCCTATATTGGCCTTGGAACTGCTTTAATCGCTGCTGCTGAACTTAGAGTAGACGCTACTCCGATGGAAGGCTTTGATCCCGAATTATTCAATAAGGTATTGGACTTGTCAGAAAAGAATCTTCACGCTTCGGTAATTATTTCTCTCGGTTACAGGGATGCTGCAAACGATTATCTCGCTTCAATGCCAAAAGTCCGCTTGCCGATCAATGAATTTTCAAGTAGGATAAAGTAATCTGCATGTCCCTTACCCGGCGGGCAAAAGTTCAAGCGGTAGAAAGATTTTCATCAGCGGCATTGATTTTATAACCAAATAAACCATTCGGGTTTGGTCACAGCATGTTATTCAAAAAGCCTTCAAAATCACCTGATTTTGGAGGCTTTTTGTAGTTCCATATTCTCTTACGAGAAGCTAAATCACTTCATTAAATGAAGTAGCAAATTCATTTGCAAAATCTTCAAGTCGAATGTTTCCATTAACTGGTGCACCCGCAGCGAACAAAAATAGCCCGCTAATCCTGTCTCAAACAATTTGGCAGAATTGGCAAACTGCTTATTTTTAAAGGATTATTTTTAGATTTGTGTATTGAGAAGATCTAAATCTATTGGACTAATACGCTCAGATTTTGGTGATAGGTCTGATATCGTCAGACCCATATATAACTTAGCAGAGATTTTAAGACAACACCAATACAATGAAATTGATTAAACCAAAAAAGTTAAACAAAGGCGACAAAGTTGCAACAATTTCCCTTTCTTGGGGAGGTGCAGGAGAATTGCTACATAGATACAAACAAGGCAAAAAGCAATTAGAGGAAACCTTTGGACTTGAGGTTGTTGAAACAAAAAATGCATTAAAATCTGCAAAGTGGATTTATGAAAATCCAAAAGCAAGGGCAGAAGACTTAATGGAGGCATTTGAGGATAAGTCCATCAAGGCAATTATTTCAAATATTGGTGGCGAGGACAGCTTAAGAATACTTAAACATATTGACATTTCAGTCATTCAGAAAAATCCAAAAATATTTTTAGGTTTTTCTGATAGCACTATAACACATTATTTATGTTTAAAGGCCGGACTATGTTCATTTTATGGCACTTCACTCTTAGTTGGTTTTGCAGAAAATGGAGGAATGCATAAATATCAAATTGACGACTTATTCAATAATTTATTTAATGCAAATCCAATTGGAGAAGTTCTTCCTAATAAAGAAGGATGGACTTCTGAAAGACTAGATTGGTTTGACCCCACGCTATTAACACAAAAAAGAAAATTAGAAACTGCTAAAGAATGGAATTTTATCCAGGGCAACAGCATTGTTCAAGGACATTTACTTGGTGGATGTATGGAGGTTTTGGAGTTTTTAAAAGGGACAGACTATTGGTTAAATGCTGAAATATGGAAAGACTCAATTCTCTTCTTTGAAACTTCGGAAGATATGCCAACACCGGAATATGTAAGATGGTGGTTAAGAAATTATGCTGAACAAGGAATATTAAAAAATGTAAAGGGAATAATTTTTGCCAGACCTTACAACAACACATATGTGGCAGAGTATAATGCCGAAATTTTAAAAGTTCTTGCGGAAGAAAACTTAACACAATTACCAGTAATCACCGAAATGGACTTTGGACATACCTGTCCCACATTTACTATACCCTTTGGAGTTAAGGCAGAAATTGATTGCATAAAAAATAAATTTAAAATACTTGAAAGTGGAGTTGAATAAAGAACCTGTGTTTACAGGCGTTTGGCAAAAATGGCCGCCCGTTCCGCGTTTAAGCTGTCACCCCATTTCGCTTAAAGTGACCACCTGTTTCGGGGCAAACTGGCCGTTATGATTTTTTGATCAGCTTTTTTGGCGATTGGCTTTCGGGAACAATTATTTAATTTCTGCATCAAAATACTGTTTCTCGAATAGTCAAACTTACATGTAAAGTTCCTCCAAGTGCTTTTGCGATCTGTGAAGCTATTTAAAACCCAGACCGAGTCCCTGCTGACCTGGTATATTCGCGGACGAGATCGCATGATCAGGAGTATTGCAGAAAGTCAGCATATCTTCTCCATTGGTGCAATTTTTATATCTTTGATCTTCCATGAATATCAAGAAACAGTCATCCCGGGAGGATTTTAGTGGAGCGTTAATCATCCAGGCACTTGGATGCTCTCCAGAGGCAACGGCCATATATACAGATGAAAACATGATCATCCGTTTCGCAAACGAGGGAATGCTGGAGGTTTGGGGTAAGAACCCCAGCGTGATTGGAAAGCCGCTTTTGCAGGCGCTTCCGGAGTTGGAGGGGCAACCGTTCCTCGGCCTGCTCCAGCAGGTATGGCATTCGGGTCAGACTTATTCGGTAAGTGATGCACCAGTTCATGTGATCAAAAACGGAAAAACGACCACTGATTATTATGACTATGAATATAAGGCGCTTTTAGACGAAGATGGCCAAACCTGGTGTATCCTGAATACCGCACGTAAAGTAAGCTCGCGACGGGAGTATCTGGCACGAATTCAGCGAAAGGAAGAGAAAGAACAATCAATGAGGGAGGAGATGGCGGCGACTATGGAAGAACTGAGCTCAACCAACGAAGAGCTAAATAGCTCTTTGAAGCTCCTTGGGGAAAGCCGTGAGCATATCAGGACAATCATTGAACAGGCGCCGGTAGGCATTGCCATGTTACAAGGACCAGAACATATCATAGAAATTGCCAATCCCGAGATTTTAAAGATTTGGGGACGTGAACTTGCCGAAGTTGAAGGACTTCCGCACGAGACTGCCCGACCTGAACTGATCGGCCAGCCGGTTAACAAATGGCTTAATGAAGTATTTAGAACGGGTCAGCGGCAAATAAATAACGAATTTTTAGTTCACTTAAAAAACAAAGATGGCCTGCGTGAGGCCATTGTCAATTCGGTTTATCAACCCGTATTCTCGTCTGATGGATCGGTTAGCGGGGTATTGGTTATTTTGGAAGACATCACACCGCAGGTACTTGACAGGCGTATAAATGAGAAAAATCAGCAGATGCTTTTGATGGCAGTAGAGGCAGGAGACCTTGCCACATTTTTTTATGAGCCCAAAACAAATCTTTTCTCTGGAAATGCATTATTGAAGTCATGGTTTGGACTTCCCGAAGCCGAAACCATTGATTTAAGGGTTGCACTTTCCAGTATTGTGGATGAAGATAGGACTAGAGTAGAAGAGGCCATTAGGGAGTCATTAAGCAATCCTTCGGACGGGAATTATTTTATTGAATACCGTATCCATCACCCTGGGGATCCAAACGGAAGACTTGTACAAGCCCGTGGTAAGGTGTTTTACGACAGGCAGGGAAATTTGACAAGTTTAAACGGAACTTTACGGGATATCACCGAGCAAAAAAAAGATGAGCAGCGGAAAGATGACTTTATGGCTATGGTTAGTCACGAACTTAAAACACCTATTACCTCGCTCAATGCCTATCTGCAGCTCATGCTGCGAAACGCTAGGCTTTCAGCAGATGGGAAGCTAGAGGACATACTTGAAAAATCACTCAGGCAGGTACGCAATATGACTTCCATGATAGATGGCTTTCTCAATATTTCACGGCTGGATTCTGGTAAAATGGTGTTGGAGCATTCTGCTTTTGATCTTAAGTCATTATTTTCAGAGCTAGAGGATGAAATTCATTCTACTGTACATACGCACAGAGTTGTCTTTGAACAGGCTGAAAGCATTAACCTTTATGCTGATAGGGAAAAGATTTCTCAGGTCATTCATAACCTGATCGGCAATGCGGTTAAATATTCACCAATTGGTAGCGACATCAATATCTCCTATTCAATAAGTCTGGAGGGAACAATCGCAATTAGGGTAAAGGACAATGGGATGGGGATTGATGAGCATGACCAGGAACAGATCTTTGAGCGCTATTACCGGATAAAAAGTCCAACTATGGGATCGATCGCCGGTTTTGGAATTGGACTTTACCTATGCAGAGAGATTATTGAGCTTCATAAAGGGAAGATCAGAATCGAAAGTAGCGAAGGGGCTGGGGCTACGTTTATTATTGAGCTTCCTTCTTAGCCTGAGTTAAAAGTAAATTCTGCCGTCAACAGGCAGCGTATCTGTCTTATATCAAAAAGATCTGCAAAACTCGCTGTTGCAGGCCCTATTGCCTTTGTATTTATAAGCTCAAGTCCGTTTTCTTCCCTTGTGCTGCAGGTTTCTCGCATTTGGAAGCTATGCTGTTGTTACAAAACAGGGTGGGGGGATAAAAAGAAAGGGATTACCTCAGGGCATCCCTTATCAACTAACCAAACTCATGTATCCCGGAAACCACTCCGGAATCATGTAAGTAACACATCAGCATAGTAAACGTTTGATAAATTTAATTAACTCCGCTATCCTGGTGTTAGGAAACATCAGTGCGGATATCAGACTTCGGCCTGATCATATTGGGTGATTTTTTTCGGTAGTCCTGAATGATCTCAAATAGTTCGTTTGCGTCCATGTCCAGCTCTGATGCGGTTAGGAAGATTTGCAGGTTCCCGGCTGAATCCTGTATGCCGCTTACTGCCATAGCGGAAAGTTTTTTCTTAATGACGGGCATATAGTGTTCAGATCTGCTTACAGTGAGTTCCACAAGTGTATCCCATCCCACTTTGGTAAGGGAAATGTGCAGGATATCTTTCCAGTATATCAGGCCTGCTGCCTTGCTCACTGCAGTGACTGCCGAGCTTATCCCTTCCTGACTCAGGACTAATATAGGCGCTGAGCGGTTTAGGGAAACCAACATTCTGATGATCACAACGAGCAGGATGAGCCCTAGCGCAGCGGATATCCCGGCCAATTTAGTGGCGATGGTGCCTGTGAATAATCCGATGCTATACAAAAATACCGCTATCAAGGCAAGGAGTATGGCTGAACAGATGAAGATAAGTCGTGCTGATTTCTTTTTGTTTCTATAAAATTCCATTTATTGCTATTATTATGAAGTTATTTTCTGTTTTTAGTAAGGTTTTTTTAGCTTGATTATTGAGAGTAACCGGCACTTTGACAACTGTTTCGGGTTTTCTTTTTAGTCAGTTATCATCCGATGGTGATCAGGTCTTTGATCCCGCGTACTTCAATGCCGCGAGCTAGCATTTTAAATTTTGAAGGTTCGAATCTTTCGATGAATTTTTGAATATCGGTTGCTGTTCTGTGATCTGACATGTTTTGATTTTTAGCATTTAAACTATAAAACAGGTCTTTTGTTTGCGCAGCTTTTTGTACACTTGTCTTAAATTTATCTCTTCATTATTGTAGTTTTTATAAGTTTTATCCCTTATCATCCTTATTTGCAGTGCGCTAGTCAATTGAGCTTCTGGCTAAATATTTTATCCGTATTCTCATATCAGAATGTGATTTTCTAAATAAAATTAGAAACATTTTTAAATAGATCTCATTGCGCTTTGCTGATAAAGCATTACCTTAATTCCCTCAAATGCGATATTGATCCTTCTATGAACAACGCCAGAAAAAATCTCCTCTTTGCTAACGGGTTTGCTTTTATCTTAATGGTTACCATGAGCTACCTGTCGAATGCGGGGCTGCTCAACGGTAATAGCATGAAAACAATTTCTGACCGGCATGTCAATTATTTTACGCCTGCTGGCTTTGCATTTTCCATTTGGGGCCTTATTTATCTCGGGCTATTGGGTTTTGTTTTTTACACCGGGCTTATGGGCAAAAAAGATCCCGGCAGGTCTGCTGTGCTGCTGAAAATCGGCTGGTGGTTCGCGCTTTCCTGTGTAGTTAATTCGTGCTGGGTAGTGGCCTGGTTGTATGATTATATTGGTCTCTCTGTTGTGATCATGGGTATTCTTCTTTTTTGTCTGGTCAAGATTATAATCAATACCCGGATGGAGCTTGATAGTCATCCGCTGAAGGATTATCTGTTTATATACTGGCCGTTTGCATTGTATTCGGGATGGGTTACGGTAGCTTTTATAGCCAACATTTCTGCTTACCTGACCAAGATAGGATGGGAGGGCTGGGGCATCTCTAAAGTCAGCTGGGCAATTATAATGATCTGCGTAGCGGGAGTAGTCAATATGATCATGGTATATACCAGGAACCTTCGTGAAGTTGCAGCCGTGGGCATATGGGCATTATTTGCCATTTCTGTATCTAATCAGGATCATCCTGAAGCGCAGTACATAGTGTATGCCTGTTATGCAGTGATGATTGTGCTTGCTTTATTTATCATCGGTAGTGGTCTAAAAAGCCGTAAACGTTCAGTTGATCGTATGTGATCGATGGAGAATAGACCTTTATCCTTTTTAAACCTGACGTATATAAAACGCCCGATACGCTAATCTGATTGGACTCTTTAGGAACATTAAAGGGTGTAAAAATAAATGTTATTGGAAAAATGGTTATTTGGGTGTTAGAATGAAGTCATTTAGATATTAGGATGTGGCTGAAATGATTGCACAATTAAACAAATTAAAAATCAAATCAGTCACAATTGAATGTTAGAATAGAAAGCATACATGATTTTTTTCTGTGCATTCCTCTGCATCTGCAAGTAGCAAAGTAGATCAAAGCTTAAATTTTCAAAATAAGAATAGAGGCAGAGGCAATTGTTAATGTGTTATCATGGATAATTAAATTAAGGAATCTCAAATGGTACTACTTGCCTACTTTTATTTAAGGTGTACTTATGTGTTTTTTAAGTATAATTTTAATAAATGAGCATCAGTTTTATTTACGAGCGTGATAACAATTTCAATGATTTTTTGGACGGTTTTTAAATTTAATTAATGATGAGAGATTGATGAAGTGTAATTGCTTCATAATTAATTTCAGAACGCAATTAAAAAGGAAGCTATTTTTACTTTTTTGTTGATCAATTTTTTGACGAAATCTTTGCTTAAAAGTAATAGATATGTTTGCAACTATGTCGTTAATTTTTCTTATACCTTTTGAGATTTTCCATCAAAACAATGAAAACTGAGGTGGTTTATCAAACATTACGCAATCTCCTCAGGAATCATAAAAAAGGTACAAGGCCCTTGTACTAATTATGGCGTTGTACATCTATCATTAGCGCTGTTTTTTTTGCAGTTCTCCGTTTGACTAACGAATGCTTTTAGGTATCAATTTATGATCAAGCCGATTAAGTTTGCGCTTTCTATCGGTATTTATTGCCTTACCTGGATATTGCTGTTGAAATACCTGAAAGATCAAAAATCCAAAAAATATTATGTCTGGCGTAAAGCAAATTTCATTTTTAAACCTGGGTTGCAGGTAGCTAATTTGATAAGTTGCCAACAGACCATGAATTGCGTATGATTATTCGTTCAATTGTTTTTCCTTATTATTGCCTTTTAGATGAATAAACCTTAAATCAGGTAAGTTATTCAATATACCAATAATTTATGAAGCATATACTCAGATCATCCTTTCTGATGGGACTATTATTAATCTCGCTCACTTCTTTGGCCCAGAAGAATTTCACACCCGAATGGAGCAAAGGGATTGTGTGGTACCAGATTTTTCCGGAACGGTTCAACAATGGCGACCCTGCGAATGATCCCAAGGCTGAAGACCAGGACGGGGCTTACCCATTTGACACCGCATCACCTTTTCAAATTCATCCCTGGACGAGCGACTGGTATGAGTTGCAGCCTTACGAGCAGCGAAATGGTAAGGATATTTACTACAACCTGCAACGTCGCCGTTATGGCGGAGATTTGAAAGGCGTTATCGATAAACTGGATTACATCAAGTCTTTAGGAGTTGACGCTATTTATATGACGCCTGTTTTTTGGTCTCCATCGTCTCATAAATATGACGCGTTGTGTTACCACCACGTTGATCCCACCTTTGGGCCCGACCCTAAAGGCGATATAGCCTTAATGGAAAAGGAAAATCCGCTTGATGTAAAAACCTGGGTATGGACAAAGGCCGATCTTTTAGCCTTAAGGCTGATTAAGGAGGTTCATGCCCGCAATATGCGCATCATTTTTGATGGTGTTTTTAACCACATGGGCGTGAAAAGTTTTGCTTTCCGCGATGTGGAGAAGAACCAGCAGGCTTCGCCATATGCTGATTGGTTTTCTGTGAAGAGCTGGAACGATGCTGCCAAGGGTACCACTTTTGATTATAACGGATGGTTTGGCGTTAAGACATTGCCAGAATTTAGGGAAGATGATCATAGTATCGTGGCTGGCCCCAAACAATATATTTTTAATGCCACTAAACGCTGGATGAACCCTATGGATAAGGGCATTAAAGACGGGATTGATGGATGGCGCCTGGATGTGGCATATGATGTGGGGCATCCCTTTTGGAAAGACTGGAGAAAATGGGTACGCAGCATTAACCCAACCGCTTACCTAACGGCAGAGTTGGTGTATCCTATCGATCAAACAAGGCCCTACCTTGAGGGGGATGAGTTCGATGCGACCATGAACTACAATTTTGCGTTCATTATGCACGATTTTTTTATCCAGGATAAAACCGGGTCTTCCGTAACGGCGTTCGATGCCCGTTTGAGAGAACTGCGTGAGGCGTTTGGAAATGATGTTGCGCTAAATATGCAGAATCTGATGAACAGCCATGATGCTACCCGCCTGGCAAGCGCTGTTGCAAATCCTGACGGTTTGAAATTCGGCGATTGGGGAAATTATTTTAACTGGAGCCAGAAGAGCAATAACAAGAATTATAACGCTCGCAAGCCTACTGCCGGTCAGATACAGAAGCAAAAACTGATTGCTGCTTTTCAGATGCTATATTTAGGGTCACCTATGATTTTTTATGGAGATGAGGCCGGAATTTGGGGCGGCAATGATCCTGACTGCCGTAAGCCCATGATTTGGGAAGGCACAAAATACGACGCCGAAACCTATAATCCGAACCAGACCAGGCATGAGGCTGACCATGTTGAATTCAATAAGGAGCTATTTGACTGGTACCAAAAGTTTATGAGGTTGCGCAAAAAGTATAAATCCTTGCAACTTGGAGACTATACTACAATTGAAAAAAATGATCTGCAAAGGTTCTACGTTTTTAGCCGTAAATACAATAGTGAGGAAGTACTTGTGCTTGTAAACCGGTCAGATAAGCCTATCCTATATAAAAATGCAATATTAGGGGAAAGCAGGTATAGGGAAGTTTTTTCAAAAAAAGTGCTTAAATCCGTAACTATTGCGCCTATGGATCTCGTGGTGCTCTCTAAATAAATCTTTCAGGAT
>Ga0247813_10000174_pt1 | contig 74849 bp, 70 predicted proteins | sample UWRJL169409C1_FD_180719 | JGI IMG/M metagenome (GOLD analysis project Ga0247813, IMG submission 180719) | Plant litter microbial communities from Arlington Agricultural Research Station in Wisconsin, United States - UWRJ-L169-409C-1 | ecosystem: Environmental > Terrestrial > Plant litter >... | reverse complement strand
TCCCAATTCAGGATAATTTCCCAATTGTACGGATCTAAGTCCATTTTTACTTTATCAAACTGATTTAGTAAAAGGTTTAAGAATATTCTGTTTTCGTCATGTTCCTGAATACCGCTTGGTAAAACAGTTGCGTCATCAATTCCTGCTTTATTGATTTCTGGAATTTTACCAGAAACCGATTCTATCGTTTTAAAGATTCCGTATAATTTTTGTGCTACTTTTTGTTGAGAAAGTGCAATTTCATCATAGCTTCTGTTGTTTTCTGCAATTTCAGATAAATAACGCGTTCTGTGTGGCGGAATCACGAAGATTTTCTCGCTCATTTCACGCGTAATTTCGAAAGTCGATTTTAAATCTGAATCGGTTTTCTCAACAATTTTATCCATGATCGCTTTGTAAAGCGTATTCATTCCCGGATCGTTAAACTGCGAAGCAATAGTTCCGAAAACCGGCATTTCATCTGGATTCTTATCCCATAAATTGTGATTGCGCTGGTATTGTTTCTTAACGTCACGAATGGCGTCAAGAGCACCTCTTTTATCAAACTTGTTTAAAGCTACTAAATCAGCAAAATCAAGCATGTCAATTTTCTCCAATTGTGTTGCAGCTCCAAATTCCGGAGTCATTACATATAAGGATACATCAGAGTGATCCATAATCTCCGTATCAGACTGACCAATTCCTGAAGTTTCTAAAATGATTAAATCATATTTTGCCGCTTTTAGAACCTGAATCGCTTCGGCTACATATTTAGATAAAGCCAAATTAGATTGACGAGTTGCCAATGAACGCATATAAACACGAGGATTATTAATGGCATTCATTCGGATTCTGTCTCCTAATAAAGCGCCTCCTGTTTTTCTTTTTGAAGGATCGACAGAAATTAATCCAATCGTTTTCTCCGGAAAGTCAATTAAAAAACGACGAACTAATTCATCTACTAAAGAAGATTTTCCGGCACCACCCGTTCCGGTAATTCCCAAAACAGGAATTTTAGAATCTGCGTTATTGGTATGAATTTGATCAAAAACCGGTTTTGCAATTTCAGGGAAGTTTTCTGCTGCCGAAATCAAACGTGCAATTGCAGTTGGAATTTTATTTTCAATATGATCAATTTCTCCATTTAGTTTATCACCAATTGGATAATCGGCGCGTTGTACTAAATCATTAATCATTCCCTGCAAACCTAAAGAACGGCCATCATCAGGAGAATAAATTCTTGTTATACCATATTCATGTAACTCAGAAATTTCGCTTGGCAGGATTACTCCTCCGCCTCCACCAAAAATCTTAATGTGTCCCGCTCCTTTTTCGTGAAGCAGGTCATACATATATTTAAAGTATTCGTTGTGACCGCCTTGGTATGAGGTCATAGCAATCGCATTAGCATCTTCCTGAATAGCGGTATTCACCACTTCTTCAACACTGCGGTCGTGACCCAAATGAATTACTTCAACACCTGTTGACTGAATTATACGACGCATAATATTAATTGCGGCATCATGTCCGTCAAAAAGAGAAGCTGCGGTGACAATTCTTACTTTATTTTTAGGAATATATGGTATTTGTTGTTCCATTTTATGAATATGATAATTTTAAGGGAGCAATTTACAAAATATTTTAATATTTGATTACTGCTCTAGCTTTATGTTAACAAAAAAAATACTTTTTTCAGCACCGGAAGGGTAACAATTATAACACTAATCGTATATAAGGTAAATAAACCTACAGAACATGGCAATTTCGAAACTTTAAAATAAAATATAACAACGTGTTTACCAGTAACCTAAAGTAATTTAGCATCGTAGAAAAGCCCCAAATTTTTACCAAAACTTACTTATTCGAGCAATAACGTAAAAATTTAAAATAAAATGAAAACATTATATCCAATCACCATAATTTTAGCCGGAAGTTTCTTTATATCATCTTTTAATAAACTTGAAAAAAATGATGTAAGCACCAAAAAAACTTCTGCAGAAAGCTACATGTCTGTAACAAATGACGATGTAGTGGACAGTGAAATTTTAAATGATTTTTTCAAAAGATATACCGAGCTTAAAAAATATCAAAATGATGTAAACTCTTTGTATAAAAACAGATCGTATGGAACTATCTGGTTTGAAAATGGAAAAATGACCCAATACGGACAATTGTTGTATACAAAATTGAATACTGCCAGTAACGAAGGTATAGGAATTCCGTATAAAAATGAGATTGACCAAATTTTCAATAAAACAGCAACAGAAAAACCTTCAAAAACTGATTCTGACATGTTATTGAGTGCAGCATACATTATATATGCCAACCATGTCTTTGAGGGGGTAGGTATTGAAACTGTTAAGAGATCTGAATGGTTGTTGCCTAAGAAAAAAATAGCTCGTGACACTGTATCAAGAGCTGTAACAGCAAAATCTACAGTAGAAACAAACAAAATCGTAAAATTTGACCAATACAATAAACTTCAGGATGTTCTAAAAAAATACAAAAAGATAGAGCAGCAAAATACCTGGGCACCTATAACTGTAGAAACTCCTTATAAAGACATTAGACCAGACGCAAAATCTGTTACAGTTGCACAAATCAGAAATAGATTATTTGTAATGGGAGATTTACAAAATGACTCAAAAAGTGATTTTTATGATCAGGAATTGATGGATGGCGTAATGAAATATAAATTACGTAACGGTTTAAAACCAAATTACATTATCTCTGAAGCTAATATTAAAGACCTAAACGAGCCAATACAGGAAAAAATTAAAAAAATAACCATTAATATGGAACGTTGCAAAGAGATTTATCCAACGTTATTAACTGATACTGAATACATAATGGTTAATGTTCCTTCTTTTGAACTGGTTTATGTAAAAAATGGTAAAATCGAATTGGTTTCAAAAGTTTTTGTTGGTGCGCCATTGACTAAAACAACTATTTTTAACGGAAATATTGATAAAGTAGTTTTTAGCCCTTACTGGACAGTTCCTCAAAGTATTGTTGAAAATGAATTGAAAATGAAAATAGCTGCTGATCCTAATTATTTAGCTGAGCACAATATGGAAATAGTAAATGGTATGGTAAGACAAAAACCGGGTCCTGATAATTCATTAGGTTTAGTGAAATTTATTTTCCCGAATCCAGACGATATTTATATGCACGATACACCTGCGAAAACATTGTTTGATTTTGAACAAAGAACTTTTAGTCACGGTTGTATTAATGTGAGCAAAGCTAAAGAACTTGCTGTGGCCATGTTAAAAGATTATCCGGAATGGACTGCTGACAGAATCGATAAAGCCATGGACGGTTCAGCAGAAACAACTTTTAAATTGCCAACAAAAGTGCCTATTTACATTACTTATTTTACAACATGGGTAAAAGAGTCCGGTGAAGTTAGTTTCTTTCAGGACGTTTATGACAGAGATGGTGATTTGAATAAAATCCTTTTCTCAGAAGAAACATCCGTTACCAGTAATCCATAATTAATAAAAAAATATATAAACTAAGCTGAACAACATTTTGTTCAGCTTTTGTTTTTTAATAAGGTTTATCTAAATATAAATAATCCTAACTTACTAATTTAAAATCTTTTACAGGACTTAAATGTTAAAAAACGGTAAGATCTTTGCATTATAATAATACCACTAATTTTTTAAAAATTAATTATAATGAAAACAGAGAATATCGAAGGATTGACACTTTTCGAAATAAATCTATTAATTCAGCAAGGAGGAAGATTTGTGACATTTCCAAATCTTGCCAGCAATCTAAAAACTCCAACAATTTATTTTATTCGTCCTGGAGAAAAAGCATTTAAGTACGCAGTAAAACATTTTTTTATGAATTTATCAAAGAGCTGGAAAACTCTTCCCATTCGGCCATTTTACCTCTCAAAATCTTTGTTTTATTTGGCTATTGGCGGCAAGGATTACACCGATTCTTTATTAGCTGACTTCAATAGAATTAATCCAGTTAATAATCCAAATTTGGACTGTTTACAATACGTTTAAACGCCTTTTTTGTCCCAAAATAATTATTTTTCAGCTTAAAATAGGTGATGAGTTAAAAAGAGATTACTTCATTTTATATAAAAACAGAAGTCAATTTTTAACTCATTTTTGCATTTTAAAATAGTACATTTTTAAATTTAAATAGGTTTGTACGACGAAAACTGTCCACAAGAATTACCAAATAAAATTAAGTTGAATTTTATTAAGAAATTCCATATTTTAGCTTTGATATTCAATCAATTAAAGTAAATCTAAAATATGGAAGATTCAAACGAACTCATTGTAGATAAAAGAAGCTGGTGGAACCGAAACTGGAAATGGTTTGTTCCTACTGGCTGTTTAAGTCTTATTGTATTATTTGCTTTGTTATTAGTTGGAGTATTCTTTGAGGTGACTTCAATCATCAAAGATTCTGATGCCTATAAAGAATCGATGACAAAAGTCGAACATAATAAAATAATAATGGAGAAGCTTGGATCGCCTATAGAAACAGATGGAATGGTTTCTGGAACTGTCAGTTCAACAAACGACATTAGAAATTGCGACGTACAAGTACCACTAAAAGGTCCTAAAGGTAAGGCAACGCTCTTTGTTGTTGGCGAAAAAAGAGGAACCTGGAAATACAGCGAAATGTCTGTTTATATTGAAAAAACAGGTGAAAAAATTGATTTATTGGCTAAATAGTTAACTCGTTGGAGTTTTTTTTGCACGCAGATTTGCGCGGATTTTAGCAGATTAACGCAGATTTTTTTATTGTTTATGAATTTGCGAGCAAAGATGCAGTCACGAGGATATGGAGCAAAGTTTATATTGTCATCTTGACGAAGGAAAGACCACACAAGAAACTCTACAAAGATTAGCTATAACCATTGTTGCTTATACAGTCTATTTTCTATTTTCTATTTTCTATTTTCTATTTTCTATTTTCTATTTTCTATTTTCTATTTTCTATTTTCTATTTTCTATTTTCTATTTTCTATTTTCTTTACTCTAAAATTTAAAAAAACTCAGTCCCGAGGCTTCGGGATAGCATCTCAGAACCTCAGAATCTTAAAAAAGTTAATTCTGAAACAAATAACGTGTGCTCCTAAAATAAAATTGTGGCTTTGTTTTTGAATAAGTAGTATTTTTGAAACTCAATAAAACCCCAAACATGAAAAAGATTTTATTATTAGCCCTTACGTTCTCACTTACATCCTGTGCAGAAATGCAACAAACATTAAATCAATTACCACAAATAGCATCACAATATCCTGGAATTGGCGGTGTAGATATTGCTGGCGGATTGAAAGAAGCCTTAAATAAAGGAATTACACAACAAGTTAGTAAATTAACTGCTGTTGATGGTTTTTATAAAAATCAGGCCGTAAAAATTTTACTGCCTGCAGAATTACAACAAGTAGATGCGACTTTACGAAAAGTTGGTCTTAGCTCACTAGCTGATGAAGGAATTAAAATGCTAAATCGTGCTGCTGAAGATGCTGTAAAAGAAGCAACTCCCATATTTGTATCTGCTGTAAAAAACATGACTTTTACAGATGCTAAAAACATTTTATTAGGAAACGACAGTGCTGCAACAAGTTATTTACAAGGCAGTACAACAACAGCTTTGTACGGAAAATTTAATCCGGTTATTAAAAGCTCGTTCGAAAAAGTAGGTGCGGATATAGTTTGGACCAAGATTATTACAAAATACAATACGATTCCGTTAGTAAAAAAAGTAAATCCTGATTTGACGGATTATACAACAACACAAGCTTTGTCTGGTGTTTTTAAAATGATTGCCGTTGAAGAAAAAGAAATCCGAAATAACATCAGTGCAAGAACAACACCTTTATTAAAAAGTGTTTTTGCAATGCAGGATGGAAAATAAAGACACTTAACCGCAAAGAGCGCAAAGGTTTAAGCAAAGAACGCTATGTTTTTTTTCTTTGCGAACATAGCGTAAACCTTTGCGCTCTTTGCGGTTAAATTTTAAACCAAAAACAAAAAAATAACCAAAAAATGCAAAAAATTACCATTCTGATTCACTGTAAAGACCAAAAAGGAATTATAGCTGCAGTAACAACCTTTATCGCCAAAGTAGAAGGAAATATTACGTATATCGACCAACATGTTGATGTGGAGCAAAATGTGTTTTTTATGCGATTGGAATGCGAATGGACCAATAGTCACATTACTATTGAAAGCCTGAAAAATGATTTTGACCAAACCATTGCAGCCGATTTTAATATGTCTTGGGATTTATACAATCAGGAACAAAAACCAAAAATGGCTTTGTTTGTATCTAAATACGATCATTGCCTGTTTGACATTTTAGGGCGTTACAGCGCCGGTGAATTGAATGTAGAGATTCCGGTAATTATTAGCAATCATAATGATTTAAGGTCGATTGCGGAGCGATTTGATATTCCGTATCACTGTGTGCCTTTTACAAAAGATAATAAAGAAGAAGGCGAAGCCAAACAAATTGAATTATTGAAGCGTTACCAAATTAATTTTATTGTTTTGGCGCGTTACATGCAGATTGTTACACCAAAATTGATTTCGCTTTACGAGAACAAAATCATCAATATTCACCATTCGTTTTTACCGGCTTTTCCGGGTGCAAAACCTTATCATTCTGCTTTTAAACGCGGGGTAAAAATAATTGGGGCGACAAGTCATTATGTAACAGAGGAATTAGATGAAGGTCCAATTATTGAGCAGGATATTGCGAGAGTTTCTCACATTCATTCTGTTGACGATTTTATTATGAAAGGTCGCGATTTGGAACGTATTGTTTTGGCCCGTGCTATTAAATTGCATGCAGAGCGTAAGACTATGGTTTATAGTAATAAGACAGTTGTGTTTTCTTAGGTTCAAAGACTCTAAGGTACTAAGATTCTAAGTTTTTTTCTGATGCAAAACAAACCCGACAGATTTAAATTTGTCGGGTTTGTTTTTCTAGGGAAATTTTGCATTTATAAAGGCTCTCTTTTTTAAGTTTTTTTCATGATTGAAAAATTTTAGAAGGTTTAAAAAAGACGTTTTTAAGCCTAATTGTTAATTTCCACAACAAATATACTGCACTGATAATTAGTATTTTGTCAAACATACAATCTTATTTACCAGATATTTCATAAGAAAAACTGATTGTTATTAAATTATAATAATCAAAAACAATTAATAGCAATAAAATCCTCAAAATTAACTCTTAAAAAATCTTAACTTATGTCCAACAAAGTAATAACAAAACCTTAACAGCAAAACATTCATATATGTTGGATCTTTGTAATGTAATAAACTGGTTATTTATTATTTTGGTTTTGGTTAGTTAAATGATGCCGGCGTCTTCGAGATGCCGGCATTCTTTTTTTGTGGTTTTTTTGTTTTTTTAGTTTCAGGTTTCAAGTTTCAGGTTGCCTTACTTTGAACATAAATTTTAACCGCAAAGTGCGCTAAGATTTTTATTCTCTTGGTTTATAGAAACGAAAAGTTCGCAAAGCTTTGTGTTGATCTAGCTTTGCGAACTTTGCGGTTAAAACATCTCGGTTAAGTAAAATCTTAGCGCACTTTGCGGTTAAATAAACGTTCCAACAAAACTTGAAACTTGAAACCAAGAAAACTTGAAACTAATTTTTTAATCTTTCATGGAGTAATTTGAAATACGGAAAGGCCTTTAAAAGTCGGCTGCCGTGCCAGGAGAACATTTCGCCGTCGACGAAGATTGTTTTGGCGTGATGAGTAAAGCGGCCTATTTCGAAAGCATCTTCTTCTTTGAAAGGATACGGTTCTGACGAAAGAAAAACCAAATCGGGATCGCCTTCTAATCTCATTTTTTTGAGTTCGATTTCAGGATAACGCCCTTTATCTTCGTAGATATTCTGAAAATGATTCAGGTTTAATAATTCATTGATATAAGTATCTTTTCCTGCCACCATGTATGGATTTTTCCAAATAAAATATGCCGCTTTTTTTGATGGAATATCTTGAATGTATTTTTTGAAATCGCTCAGGGCAAAAGTTAATTTGTTGTTCCACTTTTGGGCTTCGGTTCTGCAATTAAACAATTGACCGAAATCTGAAATCATCTGAAAATTATCTTCAATTGTAACAATATTCGTTACCCAGACCGGACAAATCGAACTTAATTGCTCAACGATTTCGAGTGTATTTTCTTCTTTATTGCAAATTATAATATCCGGCTGCAGTAATTTTATTTTCTCAAAATGTATCTTCTTGGTTCCCCCAACAATCTTCTTCGTAGATTTTAAATGATACGGATGCACGCAAAACTTCGTGATTCCGATTATTTTTTCTTCTAAACCTAAATCATATAACAACTCGGTCTGAGAAGGAACCAACGAAATGATTCGTTTTGGAGCTGTCTCAAAAGAATGTAAAGTGCCAAGCTGATCGAGAAATTGTTTCATTTTAATTTTGTTTCAGGTTATTTTTGTTTCAAGTTGTTGGATTGTGTTTTTCTACCACAGAGTTGCACAAAGTTTTTCACAGAGTTTCGCAAAGTTTATTATTTTATTCTTCGTGTATCTCTGTGGTAAAACTTTGTGCAACTCTTTGGTAAAATTATGTTCAAAGTAAAACTTAAAACTTAAACCTGGAATTTAAAATCTCTTCCATTTCTTTTTGAACTGATAATGCTTCTTCCCTAGCCTTTTCTGCGAAGTCGGTTCCTTTTGAGGCGTATATAATTGCTCTTGCAGAGTTTACCAACAAACCTACCTTATCGTTCATTCCGTATTTGCATACTTCAGATAAACTTCCGCCCTGAGCGCCAATCCCGGGAACTAATAAAAAACTGTCAGGAACAATCTTTCTAATGTCTGTGAAATATTCTGCTTTGGTAGCACCAACCACGTACATTAAGTTTTCGCTATTTTTCCATGTTTTAGAGGTTTCTAAAACTTGTTTGTATAATTCTGTTCCGTTTGTAGTTAAGGTTTGGAAATCGAAAGCACCTTCGTTAGAAGTAAGGGCTAACATAATAGTATGTTTGTTTTCGAAAGCCAAGAAAGGCTCCACTGAATCTTTTCCCATATAAGGTGCAACGGTTACACTATCAAAATTTAAATCTTCAAAAAAAGCTTTCGCATACATACTTGAAGTATTTCCTATATCGCCACGTTTTGCATCGGCAATAGTAAACTGTTCAGGAAAATTTTCATTGATGTAATTGATTGTTTTTTGCAATGACATCCAACCTTTTATTCCGTATGCTTCAAAAAAAGCGGTATTGGGTTTGTATCCAACAGCCAGGTCGTGTGTTGCATCTATTATCGCTTTATTAAATTCGAAAATCGGATCTTCTGTTTCTAATAAATGAGGTGGCATTTTAGTCAAATCAGGATCCAAGCCAACGCATAAAAATGATTTTTTTTGAAGAATTTGTTCGTGTAGTTGTTGTGTTGTCATATTGTATTTTACTAGTGCGGCAAAATTACAAATAATATTATTGGTTTGCGAATAGATTTTCCGCCACTGCTTTTACTAATGGTCATAATTAATTATTTTAAATTGGGATTACATAAGTGATTCTATCATTTTATTTTCTATGACATTGAAGTCCTATAACTTCTTTTGAAAATTATATAAGAAAAAAAATATTTCAGTAACTATTTTTGTAAAATATCCTAAATCAAACAATTATGAGCCCAAATATTGGAATAAGTCCAAAGAATTTAAAGAAAAGTGCCGGAATACTAGCCACCATTTTATCGAACGAAATGACTTTATATGTTAAAACAAGAAAATTTCACTGGAATATTTCAGGAAATAGTTTTATGGAATTACATAAATTGTTTGAAGATCAATATAGAATTTTAGAAGCTAATATTGATGAAGTTGCAGAACGCATTAGTCAGCTTGGCGAAAAAACGATTGGAACTATGAACGAATTTATTGAAAATTCGACATTAAAAGAATCTCCAAAAGAATATGCTTCACAAAAAAACATGTTAGTTGAACTTTTAGAAAATCATGAACAATTAGTAACCGAATTTAGAGATTATATTCCTGTTTTTGAAGACGATAATCACGATATAGGTTCTGCTGATTTTATTACTGGTTTACTTCAGCAACATGAGAAAATGGCGTGGGTTTTAAGACGTTACCAAGCATAATAGTATTAGTAGAAATGTGAATTATACAACAGTTACCAAGATAAGTGTAACAGAAAAGCAGTTGTTAATTAGCAATTTTACAAAACTATTAATACAAAATAAAAAATATCATGAATACGACAGAACTAAAAGGGAACTGGAACGAGTTGAAAGGGAAACTTAAACAACAATACGCTGACCTTACAGATGATGATTTACTTTACGAAGAAGGAAAAGAAGATGAATTGTATGGAAAAGTTCAGCAAAAATTAGGTAAGACTAAAGAAGAAGTTCAACAAATCATTTCAGATTTGTAAAATCTTCTAAGTCAGCCAGGATACCGTCTAATAAAAAAAACATTAGACGGTATTTTTTTGAATTTTTTACTTTTTTATTGTTTTACTTGATGCATCCGACAAGTATTACAGTCATAACCAAAAATAAATTAATTATCTTTAACAAAAATTTTATAAAATGAAGCTATTTATAAAGTTCGACATAAACACCATTTGTTCTCTTTATCTAAAACAAAATCTTGAAGAACAAAACATAAATTTTAAGACATTAGGTTTTGGTGAAATAGAAATCGAAGATAATCTGGATGTTGAAGCACTCGAAGCTTTAAAAAATAATTTGGCCCCTAATGGTTTTGAAGTTGTTGAAAATCAAAAAAGTGTTTTAGTTCAAAAAATAAAAGACGCTATAATTGAGCTTGTTTTTCTTGAAGACAGCAATAATTATAAAAGTTCTGTGTTTTTAGCTGAAAAACTAAACCATAGTTACGGCTATTTATCAAACGTTTTTTCGGAAGTGACCTATTCGTCTATCGAAAATTTTATCATTTTACAAAAAATTGAAAGAGCCAAACAATTAATTATTATTAATGAAATGAGTTTGACCGAAATTGCTTTTTTACTAAATTACTCCAGTGTTGCTCACTTAAGTACTCAGTTTAAAAACACAACCGGAATTACGCCATCGGCTTTTCAAAGGATAATTAAAAAACGAAGAGAAAATTTAAAATAAAACCTAAATACCATACTAAAATGCAAAAAAACGCATTAAACATTTTATTGGCTGATGATGACGAGGATGATCGTCTTTTTTTCAAAGATGCATTTGAGGAAATCAAAATACAAACCAAAGTACAATTTGTTCATGATGGAATGCAATTGATGGATCATTTAATGGATCCGGAAACCAAATTACCGGATATTTTATTTCTGGATTTGAACATGCCGAAAAAAACAGGAAAAGAATGTTTGATCGAAATTAAAAAAACAGATCATTTAAAAAACATCATCATTGCTATTTACTCTACTTCATCATCTGAAGAAGATATTGAAGACACATTTGTACAAGGAGCTAATATTTATATTAAAAAACCAAGCGATTTTAATACGCTTAAAAAAATTATCAACGAAGTCGTGACCGTAAACTGGCACTATCATACTTCCGGTTTGAATCGTGATAACTTTTTGTTACGACTAAAATAATACGCATGCCTAATGAAATGGATACCAAATTTTAATTCTTCAAACTCTTTGAGAGTTATTTTTGTAATCGCAGTTTTCATTCTGTTATTTCTATCTTCTATCGCTTACAAACACAATCAGGATTTAAACGAATCCAGTAAATTGGTAATGCATACGTACGAAATCAACGTACAATTAGAACGGTTAATGTCAGCGATTAAAGATGCTGAGACGGGCCAGCGTGGATACATTATCACACGAAACAACAGGTTTTTAAGTCCGTATCTTTATTCGCGTGACAAAGTAAATGCTTCCTTTGTCACCCTTAAAAAACTAACTGCTGACAATGCTGTACAGCAAAAAAATCTAGAAAACCTTTTCAAATTAATTATTCAGCGATTTGTTTCGTTTGAAAATTGCCTGAAATACAGCGATCCCAAAACATATGATAAAAGAAAACTGGACAATCATATGTTTGGTGGACGTATCTTAATGGAAAATATTCGTTTTCAGGTTGATCAGATGAATGATATTGAGAAAAAATATCTCAAAAAAAGACTTGAGATTTATGATCAGGAAATTTCTCTAAGTCCGGTTTTTTCTATCTCTCTTTTCTTAACCGCTTTAGTTTTTATTTTATTGGCATACAGACAAATTAGTCGTGATTTTCAACGTTTGAAAATTTTTAATAAAAGACTTTTAATTTCCAGCGGCCTCATGGCAGAATCGGAAATCATTGGTAAATTCAGCACCTGGCAATGGGATTTAGACGCCAACAAAATTGATTACTCTGACAATCAGTTTCGATTATTGGGCGTTACACCTAACTCTTTTGTGCCTGTAAAAGAAACTTTTCTCGATTTTGTACATCCTGATGACAAAGAAGCTGTTGCAAAATCGATGGACAAAATAGTAGAGAAAAGAAATCTTCCCTTTATTTATTATAAAATTGTTCGTCCAAGTAATGAAATCCGCTATTTTAAATCTACCGGAAAATTATTGATGGATCAACAAGGAAGTAAAATTTTACTCGGAATTAATTTTGATATCACTGACGAACACTTACTTAATATCGAACTTCAGGAACGCAACAGAGAACTGGAGAAAAGCAATAAGGAATTAGCTTCTTTCAATCACGTTGCAAGTCACGATTTACAGGAGCCGCTTCGTAAAATTCAAACATTTATATCCAGAATTTCTGAAGAAGATAAAGCCGTCATGTCAGCAGGCGGAAAAGATTATCTGGCTAAAATTGAAGTTTCTGCCAAAAGAATGCGGGTATTAATTGACGATTTACTTTTATTCTCCAGAACCAATACTACCAAAAAAGAATTCATAAAATCGAATTTAAACGATTTACTCGAAAATGCCGAAGCTGAATTAATCGAAGTTATCCATGAAAAGAAAGCAGTTATTAACGCTTCAAAATTGCCTAAACTTTCGGTTATTCCTTATCAGATAGAACAGCTTTTCATCAACTTAATCGGAAATTCTTTAAAATATAATAGAGCAGGAACTGCACCAGAAATTTCTATTGAAAGTGAAAAGGTATTATCTGAAGATTATCCTGATTTATTGGACCAGTCGATAAAGAAATTCCATAAAATAGTTTTTAAGGATAACGGAATGGGTTTTGATCCACAATTCAAAGAAACTATTTTTATCCTTTTTCAACGTTTGCATTCTAAAACAGATTATCCTGGAACCGGAATTGGTTTAGCAATTTGCAAAAAAATTGTCGAGAATCACAAAGGTTATATTCTGGCTGACAGCACTCCAAATGTTGGATCAGTTTTTACCGTATTTTTACCCGAATAGACATACAATAATGTAGGAAGAGCGTTTACTGCAAAATGATCCATTTCATTTGCTTTAAACGCTTTTTTTATACCCTCTAAATACCTTAAAAAACGTTATATAAAGCCGTTATGGGAATTATATAACGTTTCTTTTTTATGCTGTAAAGCAAAACCTTCTATTCGTTAGCATCTTTGTAATGTAATACTTTATGAAGTAATAATGAAAGCAATGCCCCCATTAAAAGCAGTAATTTTTAAAGTTCTTTTCTTCTTGATTTTTCTAATAAGTTTTGCTTCCTGCGGGAAAAAAAGCCAACGAGAAAACGCTATTAAAAAAGAATCTTTTACTGATACTAAAAAGGACGAAATCGAAACTTCCTTTTTTATTGAAATGGCAAATGCAATGTATTCCATGATTTCAAAAAGTCAAATTGCACAACAAAAAAGTTCTGAGAATAAAATACTGGAAATAAGTAAAAAAATTGAAAACCATCAAACTCAATTGTTGCAGAAAGTAACAGAAATGGCTAATAAAAAGCTCATTATTATTACTGAACTGAATGTGGCTCATAAAGAGGAGATTTACAATTTGAGTAATCAAAATGGAAACGATTTTAAAAAAGCTTATTTAAATGCAATGGCAGCATCATTGACACAGCAAATCAAGTTATTTGAAAAGATTTCGAAAGAAACAAACGACGAATTAATTTTAAAAGTAGTGCTTCAATACTTGCCTGAGCAATATCAGCTTTTGCGCGAAACAGAGCAAATTAAGAGTGAATTTAATTAAATGCCTTTATATATATTTTTTAACAACTAAAATTTTTTAACAATGAAAATGCAATCAAATTTTTTATGCGCCTTAACCCTTTTTATGACAGCTTCTTTTGGAATGCTACACGCCCAAGATGATAATGTAACCACAGAATTTGGTGTAAAAGGAGGATTCAACATGTCTAACTTATATCAAAGTGAGGCAGATGACAATAACGTTCTTTACGGCTTCAATGCTGGTGTTTATGCTACTTTACCGATTTCAGATTTTATCGCAATTCAGCCAGAGTTATTATTTACTACAAAAGGTGCTGAGCTAGAGTATGACAATGCTTTTGCAAGCGGAAATTCAAAATTCAAATTAAATTATATTGAACTTCCTTTATTAGTAAGAGTTAATATCACTAAAAACTTCAATGTTCATGCCGGTGGTTACGCATCATACCTGGTAAGTTCAAAAGTAACTGGTGATGGAGATTTTAACTTTGACGAAGAAATCGACACTGATGATTTAAACAAATTTGATGCTGGTCTTTCAGCTGGTGTTGGAGTAGATTTTAACCCAATTAGCGTTGGTTTACGTTACAATTACGGTTTAACGACTGTTGGTAAAGAGAGAACTGTTGCAGGAACAACATATACGTTTCCAGATGCAAAAAACAGCAACTTAACATTATACTTGTCGTATAAGTTAAATTAAAAATAGAAACAATTATTAACCACTAAATAATAAAAACCATGTCAAACTTATTGTACACAATCGCAGTTATTTTAGTTATTCTTTGGGCCATTGGGTTCTTTGCTTATAGCGCCGGAAGTATTATCCACATATTATTAGTTATTGCCATTATCGCAGTAATATTCAGACTTATTAAAGGTCGAGAAATTTAAAATCAAACATTATTAAAAATTATATTAATCACTAAATCAAATATTATGAAAACGAGTAACACATTATTAGGAATTTTAGGAGCTGCAGCTGCAGGAGCATTTTTAGGAGTTTTATTTGCACCGGATAAAGGATCAAATACAAGAAAAAAAATCTCAGATAAATCAAAAGATTACGGAGATAACCTAAAAGGTAAATTTGACGGAATTTTAAGCACTATCTCTTCAAACGGTAAAGATATCATTGACGAAGGAAAAGCTAAATTCAATCAAGTTAAAGAAGACTTCAACCAAGTTAAAGACGAAGCAAAAACTGTGAAAACTAACTATTAAAAGTGAAATTTTTCAACCATAAAAATACCCTATTATCATGGAAACAAATGCAACAACAAATGAGAACCTTAATATGTATGAAAAAGCTGAGGACTATACTAAAACCAGCCTTGAGTTAATCAAGCTGAAAACGGTAGCAGCTACAGCAGATGTGTTATCATCATTAACATCCAAAATTGCGGTTGGAGCTGTTGTTGCATTTTTCACTTTGTTCCTGAATATTGGGCTTAGTTTATGGATTGGAAAAGAGCTTGGTGAGTATTATTACGGCTTTTTTATAATGGCTTTATTTTATCTTATTGTTGCCATTGTCATGCACAAAACACAACATAAGCTAATTAAAACGCCAATCGGAAACATGATTGTTTCCAGCATATTAAAAGAAACAAAAAACTGATTTAACTAAATTGATAAAAAAAAACTGTTATGGAAACTGTTTACACTGTTGATGCATTAAATCAGAGAATAAAGCAATTAGAAGCACAACAAGATGCTGAATGGATTGCAATAAAGGATGAAATCGATGAAATTAAAGAGAATTTAAAACCTCTTAATCTTATTCGAAATACGGTGTCAGAAATCAACGAAACTGTTGGTTTTAAAAGTGATATAGCACAATCAGCGATAAGTATCGGGATTGGCTTTCTGGCAAAAAAGTTACTGGTAGGTAAAAGCGACGGAATATTTAAAAATATATTTGGTTCATTAGTACAGCTTGCTGTCACTACCTTAATTGCTAAGCCTCAACACGATCAGGAACAGGCACCGCAATCTTCATCACAATATGAAACTTCAGAAGAGTAATTGTCTAAACTAAATATTATATATTATGGAAAAGATCGAAGAAATAATAATAAAAAATGGTGTATTCATGTACTCTAATCTATATAAATGTTTTGAATTCACAAGAGTATTTCTAGGTATCTAACTCGTTTATACGTTTTTACTTTAACAACGGTTAAACAGTTAATACTTCACTATATTTTTTTAGGTACTGAGGTGCTAATATACTAAGGTTCTAAGGTTTTCTTAGATTCTATGTTGCTAAGTAAATCTCAGCCTAAACAAAAGAGACTATTTCACATAAGTGAGATAGTCTCTTTTTTATTTAAGGGGGCTGAGGTTCTGAGGTTCTGAGGTTCTGAGGAACTGAGGTATTGAGGTTTGAAGATATTAAGTTTTTATATAAAACAAAAAGCCGAACTACAAAGTAGTCCGGCTTTCTAAATAATCTTTATTCTTGCCTCTTGTCTCTATTCTCTAAAAAAAACCTAGAACCTCAGAAACTTAGTCCCTCAGAACCTTAGAATACCTCCGAAGCTTCCTTCAATTTCTCCATATTATTCACCAACTGCAGCTCAGCTACAATTTTCTGAATATCACCATTCATGATGTTTCCTAGATCGTAAAGAGTCAAACCAACTCTGTGATCGGTTACACGACCTTGTGCGTAGTTGTATGTACGAATCTTAGCCGAACGGTCACCAGAACTCACCTGAGAAGTACGTTTTGTAGCATCTTCAGCCTCTTTCTTAGCCAATTCTTGTTCGTATAAACGAGAACGTAAAACGTTCAATGCTTTATCTTTATTCTTATGTTGTGATTTCTGATCCTGACATTGCGCCACCAATCCTGTCGGAATGTGCGTTAAACGTACAGCCGATTTCGTTGTATTAACCGATTGTCCTCCAGGTCCTGACGAACAGAAGAAATCTACACGAACATCGTTCATATCGATTTGTACATCAAATTCTTCTGCTTCTGGTAAAACCATAACAGTTGCTGCCGATGTATGCACACGACCTTGTGTTTCAGTCTGAGGAACACGTTGTACACGGTGAACACCTGCTTCAAACTTCAAAGTGCCGTAAACATCTTCTCCAGAAACCTCAAAAATAACCTCTTTGAAACCTCCGGAAGTTCCTTCGTTCATATCGACAACCGAAGTTCTCCAACCTTGATTTTCACAATATTTAGTATACATTCTGAACAAATCTCCGGCAAAAATACTCGCTTCATCCCCACCCGTTCCGGCACGAATCTCGACCATCACATTTTTAGCATCTTCAGGATCTTTTGGGATCAGCATAAACTTGATTTCTTCCTCAAGTTCAGGCAATCTTTCTTTTGCTTCGTCAAGTTGCATTTTGGCCATTTCGGTCATATCTGCATCACTTCCATCCGCAATAATTTCGTTTGCCTCATCTATATTAGCCATCAAAAGCACATATTCATCACGCTTTTCAGCCAATGCTTTCAGGTTTTTGTACTCTTGATTCAATTGCACATAACGTTTCTGATCAGAAATAACATCCGGCTGGATAATTAAGTCCGAAATCTCGTCGAAACGTTGTTTTACTATTTGAAGTCTATCTAACATTTTTATTTCCTTTTTATTGGACTGCAAAATTACGAAATTTTTGTTGAAAATTCTATTATTGATTTTTGGAGTTTTTTAGGCTTTGTTTCTTGAGATTGTTTGGTGGAATTATGATGGTTTTTAGGAGCTGTTTCCTTCCGAGACTTCGGGATCCGCTATATCTTTTTAGGCAGAAGGTTTACGTTACATGAAGATGTTTTTGTTTGCCTAAAAGGGATGCCTCCCGACACTTCGGGGCTATCAGGGCTAGGGAAATTGTTTTTAGAAGAAGGTTTTACGGATTTCCGTAAGGATTTGCGATTTAAAGGGTTTATGTTTGAGGAAATAATGTTTAACAGTTGTTGCTGTTAATTTATATATTTGGAAATTTACCGATTAGAAGATGGCATTTTTTCTTTGCAACGTAAAGCAATTAATTGATTAAAATATGGAAAATCAAATTGAATATTTAGTTGATAATCGAAATATTCATCTCTGGCAACAGATGAACAAAAAATTCAATATTACAATTCGTGAAAGTTGGGAGCCTAATTATTCTGTAAATATTCATAAAAAGAAAATATTTAGAAGAATTAAAGTATTTATTTCAGTTTTAAACTCTGACCTATGTCCAGCCTCTTTCACACATGAGTTACTTCATTTACATTTAGCTTCAAAACAAATCTTAATTGGTGATGACTTAGATAAACTCATTTTAAGGAATAACAATCTATGTAGTCTTTTTTCACGAGATCTAAGAAATCATGTGAGTAATTGTTTAGAACATATAAAAATGCTTCCTTTATATTTAGAGCTAGGATATGAAAATGAGAAATTTATTTCTGATTTTCACACAAAAAAAATGAATCCTCTGGAAATGAATAGTTTAGCAAATGGATTCTCAAATATTTTTTCATTTGATCGGGGTGTTGTTGATCTATATATTGGAAAATTTTTTGCTATGAAAGCATGTAATAATACTACAATCAATTATGATATATATTACAATGAAATGGAAAATCTAGACTTTGAACTTTATAAGATCTTAGATGAGTTTTGGTCTTCTTGGATTAATTATGACATAGCTAAATCAAAAAATAATTATAATTATATACTACATAAATTCACAACTGATTTGGATTTTTGGCTAATCAATAGAGTAACTATATCAAACTAGATAATACCAAGCTGGCGCGAGCGTCGCGCTCGTGAACACAAGCCATGTCAACACAAAAATAATGAAATACTTTGAAGGCACGAGCGGGACGCTCGCGCTAACTTCAAAAAGCCTATCTGCAAATCCTTCTTAAAAAACAAACTAAATTCTGTTAACTAAAAACAAACCCAATACAAATGAAAATTATCTACACTTTACTTTCGTTCTTTGTTTTACAAACTATTTTTTCGCAAGCTACTATTAAGTCTAAAAGTTATGGAACTTTAGAACTTAAAGAACTCGACTACGGACTGGCAAAAGTCGAAGATGGCACAACAGAACAAGTTAATAATACTCCAACAGGCACTCATATCTGGTTGAAGGATTTTGTTATAATCAAAAATACCGATTCCATAAAGGCTATAAAAAAAGCAAATTTTGGAGTTATTTATATAGTAAAAGCCAAAGACACTGTTAATATCGCAATCGACATTGAATGGATCTATCCTGGAAAAGTAACAAACAGTAAAGGAGAAAGTTTTAAAAGTATAAGATATACCACTCAAAGACCAACAAATATTCCTTCTGCTTCTTCATACAGCTTAGATGAACCTTATGAAATAATTAAAGGAAAATGGGAAATGAACCTTTATATCGAAAATAAACGTGTTTATAGTAAGGCATTTATTTTGTACTAAGCAACTGCTAACATCAGCGTTCTGCTCGTTAACACAAGCCATGTCAACACAAAAACTCAAATGAAATACTTTGATGCACGAACGGGACCCTCGCAGTAACATAAAGGCCAACCCTAAAAACCGTCAAAACTATAATTAAATGAAAAATTTATTTCTACATCTTTCGATATTCTTTCTATTTAGTTTTAGCAATAATTTGCTTGCGCAGACACAAGCTGAAATGAATCAGTCTGCCATTAATAATTTTACAAAAGCTGATAATGAACTTAACCAAGTTTATAAAAAACTTGTAAAAAAATTAGACAAAAAAGAGAAAAATTTATTGATTACCGCTCAGAAAAACTGGATTAAATTTAGAGATTCAAAATGTGAATTTGAAAAACAACAATATGACGGAGGAAGTATTCAGCCATTAATTTATTATACCTGCCTAGCTGAATGTAGCGAAGATAGAACTGAAGATCTTAAAAGAAACTTAGAAGATCGAAACAGATAATTCCCCGCTAGCGCGAGCGTCCCGCTCGTGAACACAAGCTATTTCAACACAAACACAAACAAAAAACTTTGAGGGCACGAGCGGGACGCTCGCGCTAGCGGAGAACAAACACAATCTAATAAAATGAAAAAAATACTGTTACTACTAATATTTGCTTTTACGACTGCATCATGTGTTAATTATTATAATGTAACCGTACATGCTGATACAATTTTATACTCAACGCAAAATGATGAAAGTTCTTCAATCTATACAGTTTCTTCTGGTTCATCAGTGTATATAAAAGGCAAAAAAAACAAAAAATATCGAAAAATTAAATATGAAAATTATATAGGTTGGGCTTATTATCCCCCGCTAGCGCGAGCGTCCCGCTCGTGAACACAAGCTATTTCAACACAAAGACAAACAAAAAACTTTGAGGGCACGAGCGAGACGCTCGCGCTAGCGGAGAAATGTAGCGAAGATAGAACTGAAGATCTTAAAAGAAACTTAGAAGATCGAAACAGATAATTCAATTCAGGCTAGCGCGAGCGTCCCGCTCGTGAACACAAGCCATGTCAACATATAAACAATGAAATACTTTGCGGGCACGAGCGAGACGCTCGCGCTAGCATAAGGCTAGCGTAAGGAAGTGTTCATAAAGCGCCCTTGTTTAGAATAAAAGTATTTTCTTACATTCGCTCAAAATATAATAATGAGCAGAAAATATAAATTTAATGACATCGCTGGAGCATATTTTATCAGCTTTGCCACAGTCTATTGGATAGATGTTTTTACAAAAGAAGAGTATTTTGGAAATATAGTTGAATCATTAGATTATTGTCGAAAAAATAAAGGAATGGAAATTTATGGGTATTGTATTATGCCTAGCCATATCCATTTAATTTTTAGATCAGAAAACAAAGATCCTTCCGGACTAATAAGAGATTTTAAAGGATTTACATCAAAAAAAATGCTGAAGTCAATTGAAGAGAATCCACAAGAAAGTAGAAAAGAATGGATGTTATGGATGTTTGAGCGAGCTGGAAAGAAAAACAGCAATATAAAATTCAGGCAATTTTGGCAGCAAAATAATAAACCTATTGAGATTTGGTCATTAAAAGTTTTTGAGCAAAAACTAAATTACATCCATAACAATCCATTAGAATCAGGTTTTGTCACTAATCCAGTAGATTGGAAATATAGTTCCGCAAGAAATTATGGAGATGATGATCAAACTGTCTTAGCAATTGATATAAATTGATTTAGACTGCGTGCACGAGCGCGACGCTCGCGTTAACGAGAATACTGCGAGAATGAGTCATCAGACTTTTACGCATCGTTGTAAAATTACAATTACGTCTTCCCGTAAGGTTTTGGAATTAAAAGAGATTATGTTTGAGGAATGATTTCCATCGGTCAATCAGTATTAATTTATAGATTTGATTAAATAAAAAAGTTCTCTGAAGTGCTACACATGTCATCCGCTTGTTACCAAATATCTTAAAAACCCCAAAACAAAACCATGATCAAAAAAATTACCTTCCTACTCTTCATCACTTTTACTTTAAGTACAAATGCCCAAACCACTACAGATTTTTCGATTGTAAAAACAGCAACTAGTGATGTAAAAATTCCAGGAAACTGGCAACAATTGAATACGATTGATGATTCTGGTCAGACGTATTTAAAAAACAGTGAAGGCGTAATTATTGCCATTGCTCAAAATCCTAAAAAAGCATATTCTTTTTTTAAAAGCAATAAATCTGGTTTCGAAAACGTAAAATTATTTTATGTCTGGGATTCCGATTATATGAAAGAAAGCAAATTTAAAACAGACAAGATCAAAGAAAATCCTGAAGCAGAATACATCATTTGGAAATACAATGATGGAAAACTTGAAAACGTATTTCTATTCGGTTCTGCTAAAGATAATTTTTTAAATCTGCTCGTTTGCACCACTATTTGGGACGAAGACAAAAAGGTTTTGTTCTTAGAAAATCTGTATCAATTAAATAAATAATTCAGCTTAAAAAACTACCCCTTTTTTAAAAGAAAAATGAAATGAATTTCAAAAAAGAATACTTTAGGATTTTTTTATTATTAAACATTCTATCACTAACAATAAGTTTATTATCAGAAAGAGACATTTACGATGATCTTGATTTAACGAGTGCTTCACTTCTTAAAAAGTTGTTTTTACTAGTATTAAACATTTCAATATTTACTTTTTCAAAATCTAAAAACATTTCTGAAAAAATGAATTTGATCATTAGTTTAATTATGGTTGTTATGGGATATTTCCTTATTTATAATAATTATTACCCATTCAAATTGAATAATTTGACATTCGGATTAAATTTTTTGACAACGTTGGTAATACTATTCTTAAATCAGAAAAAAGAATTAATTTCTATTACAAAAAGTTTGACTATCGCTTATTTATTTCTAATTGTGATTTCCTTTATTGTTTCTTATCAGATAGCGAAAAATCAAAATTTCTCCATTAGTCAGAATTTAAAATTTGAAGCTGTTTTTTCAATACGTAATTTAATCTTACCATTAATTTGGCTGATTGTTTTAATGACTAATAAAACTATACTATTGAAATTAGTAAAGCATAACGACAGGTAAATTCCATTCCTCAATTACAAACAATAAAAAATACAATAATGAAAAAACTCTATTTCTTTCTTTTCTTTGGTTTACTTTTTAACATCGGTTTTTCTCAGGAATCTATTTGCGAAAAATTTAAAATTGGAAAATTCCTCTATACCAGTGAAGGACTTCCAGATATAACAGTAACCAGAACCAAAACCACTCAAACGGAAACCATTAAAGAATCTACAGAAGTTATTCAGGGCTCCATCGTTTGGAAATCAGCTTGTGTTTATGAATTTATCTTTACAAAAGGCCCTGTCGCAGCGCTTTTAGGAAAAACAATGTCTGTCGAAATATTTAATATAGATGGAAATAAAGCCAAAGGAAAAGCTTGGTTTGAAGGACAGCATATTAGTTTCAGTTTAGAAAAATTGGAGTAATTTCAAATGTTGACCATCCGTTAATAAACTAAATAACAGAAAAAATAATGAATGAGCTTTTTTTTATTTTGCAAGTAGTTGTAGCAATCGGAATATTTTACGTAATCCCAATTGTGATAATCTATTTTATATATAAACTGGCAAAAAAGAAGTTAAACAGTATAATTGCCAATGCTATTTTGACTATTCTGACCATCCTTTTCTTAATTGTTTCTTATGCCGATTTTTATCCCTTGGAAAACAGTCATACAAGAATTTTTAAAGAAAAGACAGGACTTCCTTTTCCTAAGCCAGCTAAATATTTAGAAAAAATAGCTGCAAGTTCTATATTTGATTTTGATGGACAAATGTATTGTTCGAAGATCCGGACAACTACTGAGTCTTATCTTAAACTTCAAAAAGAAATAGAGAATTCAAAGTTTATTATGGGAAACAGTTACACAGAACTTGGTGACACCCAAGAAATCTTTTCGAAAATAAAAAAAAGTGAAATTGATCAAACCTATCGCTTACAAACATCTTCAGAGGAATACTATGTGCTCTTTTTATCAGACAAAAAAACTTTAATTTTAGTCTATAAAAGATGGTTTAAAACAACGAAATACGATAATTAAAGCCCCGCTAACACGATCGTCCCGCTCGTGAATGCAAATCATATTAACCAAAAACAAGGAAATATTTTACGGAACGAGCAGCGAAGCTCAAACTAGCAAAAGGCATAAAAACTTGTTATTATCAAAAGCCGACTTTAAAAAATGAATATAAAAGATCATCCCTTTTTTACAAAATACAGATACCTTAAGTATTTTTTATTATTTCATCTGTTTTTTTCTCTGTTGGTTTTTATTTCAGGGCTATTTTACGGTTATACCAATGGAGATCCTCTGCTAGGTTTGAAAAAAAATTATAATAATTATACCGCATTATCTAATCCTGAAAAATATTTAAAAAGTGACATTTTTGTAGTGGATACTGCATTTATTGAAGAAACTTCCGGGAATAAACCTTCTGATAAAAAATCAAAACACACCGTAATTGAAGGCAATTTGTTGCATTCGAAAATCAAAAGAGAAATATTATGGAGCGGTAATAATATTTATACTTTTTATAAAGGAAGACTAGCCCTTGTCAACAATGATTTCGTCTATGTTTATACCAGAAAAGCAAAATCTGTCAAAGTATTCAGAAATACGCTAAATGACGAACTTTTTTTAGATGACAAAAAACATCTGGCACAAAAAAAGACTGACGCTATTTTTGGATTATACATTCAATTCTCTCTTCTTTTTCTTCCCATAGTTTTGTTCATTTTAAAAAAGAAATCTGATAAAACCCTACAGTAATAAAACCCTACCGATAATTCACAAACGAAAGGAATACACAATGCCAAAAACAAATAAAAGTTTACAGAAATTAATTCCCCTATTGCTTATTTTATTAATGGGCTGCAAAAAGGTACCAACAGTATTTATAGCAAATCCTACTTGTTCTCAAATTGAAAAATTTAATTATGCTAAATCTGTAATTTTATTTGTCGACGACAACGAAACCAAAATAAACATTTTGAAGGATGAAGCTTTTTTGAAAGAAATAAAAGAAGGCTATAATTTTATAATTATTAATAAAAACGCAAAATGTAAAACTGTTGCGGATTTAGAAAAGAAGTTTCAAATTGAATATTACCCTACGATTATCAGCACAAATGAGGAGAGTAAAGAAATTTACAGGGCAATCAATTTTGACATTCTTGAGGGAGAATTACCTTATAACCATTTATTTAAAAAAACAGAATATCATCTGAGTTATTTTTCTCAAGATCATAAAGATCTTAATCAACAAAAAATTGATTCTATAGAAGATGGTTATTGGTTAACGACAGGAAACATCACTATTTTTGACAAGTCCATAACCAATGAAAATTATGTTTATTTGGGTTATACCGGAGGCGGATTAATGGCAACAAAAAACAATAAAGAATATTTTATAGAAAAAGAAGCTGTTTTTGACATCTATACAAAATACAGACGGAAAAATAAATACATATTTGATTGGTATATTAGCAATAACAACAAAATGATATGTTACGAAATTGAAGCTTTCGAAAAAGAAACGGCACTAATTCCGAAAATTAAAACTGATACCTTAGATTTTATCTCAATTAACAAAAATGAGTTTATTTTAAAAAAAGATAAAATGGAATTGAAGTTTGTGAGAGATACTACAAGACTATGGAAGACATTTGAATAAAAAAATGCATTGTTAGAATTGTTAACAGACACAATGATAAAGGAAGTTGAATATATAGCAATATAATCGCCTCTTATTATTAAGTATACTGACACGGAAAAAATTTTAGATAATCTTATTATCCTTGGCAAAAGACAGCGCTTCGGTAAAGTTTTTCACTTCAAAAGTTTCAAAAATTTTTCTTCTGTAATATTTAATGGTGTCCGGAGAAACAAACATTTTTTCAGCTATTTGATTGATGGTTAAACCCTGAGCATATAACCGAAGTATTTCTAATTCTTTGTCTTTTAGTTTTAACTTCTTTTTTGCAATCCAGACTTTATCAGATAAATCAAATTTCCACAAAGTATCTGAACCCTGTTTGTTTATAATAACGTTTCCAGCTTTTTTGTTGTGTGAAATAGAAACCAGGCACAACGATTTCCAAACTGCTCCTTCCTGATTAAGAAAAAGCGGGGTTAGTTTATGATTAATAAGAATCGGCTTGTCGTACTTCCCTTTTAAGTGAAAATCATAGGATATGCTGTATAACTTTCGTTCGTCATCTTTGGGTAATTTATCATAAAAATCAAATCCGGCACTGTTGATGGTAGTTAGTAGCTCCAGGTCTTCTGTTGGAACATTATCAAAATAGAATTTATACCCCATTTCCAGGACTTCTTCTGCAGAAAAACCACTTAAAAATAAAGGATTATTGGAAACGTATTCAAACTTCATTTCTTCATAATCAATTACATAAACACTTTGATACGTTATTTTTGCAAAAGATTTTATCACTTCCAGATAATTCCCAAACTGAAGCTTATCAATCTCCGATATAGCTTTTATCTTGTTTCGGCTGAGTAAAGAATTCTTTTCATTTTCCATCTTATAAAAATACTAAAAACTACACAAAAGTGTAAAATGAATTCAAAATCAATTGCTTTTTTTTGTACTGAACTTTAACTTTTTTTATTATGAGAAATAAATCAGTATCAGAGTCAAGTTTGAAAGAACTAATTAAAAATAGAAAAGCGTTAAAAAAAATTACAATCGGGTTGGGAATTTTATGGATTCTTATTCTGGCCTGGATCATAAGTATACCAAAATACCAGTTACTTTTTACTCTTTTTCCTCTTGCCATTACAACGACAATTCCGATTTTTATCTTTATAAGCCAAATAGATTCAGAAATTAAAAAACGTAATTCACAGAACGGCTAATAAAACTCCGTCTGATTTAAATCATAAGAATAGCACTAAAATTCTTTTGTGCTTAATTCTCTTATCCGGCAAAACTTATAACTATAATCTAGAAACAATGGAGGATAAACTTTGTTCCAACTGTGGACAATCTGCAAAACCGAAAAGAATTGATTTTAATTATATTATAAAAGAAATCGAACACGTTTTACATTTTGAAAAAGGTATTTTATTTACGGTAAAAGAGTTATTTACAAGACCGGGAGAAAGTATCCGGGAATTTCTTTCTAATGACCGAAACCGCCTAGTAAAACCCATTATCTTTATTATTGTAACTTCCCTAATTTATAGTCTGATTGATCATTATTTTCATATCGAAGCGGGTTATATTCCTCATGAAAATACTCAAACAGCCGTAGCTCTTGTTTTTGAATGGATTCAGGGTCATTATGGATACGCGAATATTCTTATGGGAATTTTTATTGCTTTTTGGATGAGGTTATTTTTTAAAAAATATGGTTATAATATTTTTGAAATTTTAATTGTCCTGTGCTTTTTGATGGGAGCCTCGATGCTGATTCTCGCTCTTTTTGCAATTTTTGAAGGAGTATTCAAAATTAAGCTGCTGGTAATCTCAAACCTTTTGGGTTACATCTATACCTCCATAGGCATCGCGCTTTTTTTCGATAAATTTAAAATAGCAAACTATATCAAAGCTTTTTGCGCTTATACATTGGGTTATCTAAGCTTTATGCTTTTTGCCACCATATTAGGAATTTTAGCTGATTCTCTATGACTAAATTAGTACTTTAAGCTACTAATCGAAATAATTTTCTGTCCTTATCTGAATATTCTCAAAGGCTAAAAAAACCTTTCTTTAGCAGTATTATTATCTTACTCTGCAAATTTTTGTTTTGTGGTTTCCGTCTCTTATAATTGTAGTAGAATTACCATAATTAATCGTATTTTCGTCTGGCTGAAACAGACATTCAATAGGCAACACACTTTTCTTTGTAAAGTGTTTCTTCTGAAAGAAAGTCCAGTGTATGTAACGCTAAAACAAACCTATGAAAGTACTAACCACTACCCTGTTTTTAATTTTCAATCTTGCCTTATTTGCACAATCTAATCAATTCATTGGCGATTATCAACGAACACTTAGCGATACACAAACAAAGAGTGTAATTGAATACAAATTGACCTTAAACCAAGACGGCACATTTTTATTTCATTCGTATTCAAATATTAAAGGAGGCGTTCCTCCAGAAACAAATAAGTACGGAAAAGGAAAATGGACTGCAAAAGAGGATCTGATTACCTTTTCTTCAAACAAACAAGAAGATTTTGACACCAAATATACTTTGGATTTTAATAAATCTACAGCGCGATTTAAAACTAAAAATCCAAGAGACAAATCAGATCAGGTTGTTAAAACCAGACTTACGTTTTTGGAATCAGAAATTTTCTGGATGGAAAGATTGGATATTTTTAAAATATAAATAAAGCCCTGATTAAAATTTACAAATCATATAAATGAAAATTATTTTAGAAAGAAATTTGGATTTTAGACAGTTTCAAAATTTGTTTATTTTGACTTTTATTACCGTTATGTTATTTCTTGGAATGGTAAACTCTGTAGATTTTAAATCTTATTATTTGGCTGAAATGATTTTACTGGTTTTTAATCTTATTTTTATTACCGTTTTATTTACTAAAAAAGGTTTAGTATTTGAGGATCAAAAACTTTTTAGCGTTGTTTTTTTATTTGGATTTGCATTCAGAAAAAGGCAAATCATAACAGAAAACTTTCAACGACTTTCTATAATGACAGGAAAGCTTTCAACTAATTATCACTATTCATACGATATTAAAGAATTTCATAATTGGGAACCCAATTTGAATCATTCTGTAACTAGTTTTACTTTATATATGATTAATCAGGAAAACAACATTCATAAAAAAATCCTTAGACTTACTAAGCCTGAAAAAGTTAAGCTAGCAATTAACTTTATTATTAAAAACACAACTTTAATGTATTGATAGATGAAAAAACTATTTAATCGATCAAACATTTTAGTAACACTTTTAATAATTGCGCTTCTTTTTTTTAGTTTAAAAAAAAGCGTTAAACAGTATTTAGATGAAAATAAAATCCATTCCAATCCAAAAATAACGACAGGATATATTACCCATTATTCTGATAGTGGATCAGCTGATTACTATGTGGATTATCATTACACTGTTGATGGAGATATTTATCAAAAAGAAGTGTCATCGAATGTAAGATTTAAAAACTGCGAATATGATAATTGGTGTCTCAACAAAAAAATATATGTCAGGTATTGTGTAAATGATCCATCGATAAGTGAGCCAATATTAGATACTATCGCGAACTGAGAATGCATTTAGGTTGATTATAAATTATTTGACCAGATGACGTCAATTTTACTTATTAAGGGTCAAAAGTTAGGCTTATAACGTCAAAATTTTATCATAGAGCCAAAACGTATCAAGATAAGATCTAAACGAAAAATAAAATGGACAAACAACAATTGAATATCTTTAAATCAGCTTTTAAACGAGCCAATAATGGAAAAATCGATATGCCAAACAGAATTGATATTGGTAAAATTTATGATGTTGAATTTTATCCAAATGGCATGCGAAATGGTTATAAAGTAAGATTTTTTATTGCCAAAGATGAGCATCAAAAATACTTTATTGACTTATTAGGTGGGGATGACAATTCAAGTTGGCACAAAAGAATAGAACAAAATGGAAACATTCTTGAATTAGAAAATTATAAAGGGCAATATGGGAAAATAATATATGCCGATGATTTAGAAAGAACAGAAAAAGAACATCTTGAAATAAAAAATTATAATGATAACTTGCATAAACTTTTGATTAAAAAATGTCTTGAAAGAAATTTTGAAGACAATGAATTTGAATCAAAAAATGTAATTACCATTAGAAATTATGGATTCTAGTTTTAAATTATTTAATTAAATGGGATATCATTTTTATAGTGCCGAAATTGAGATCATGTATTTAAATGACTCTTGGGAATATGATAATTTAAGCTTTTATAAATTTTGTGCCAATGATCTTCATAGAATAAATGAAAGAATAAAAAATGGAGAAATTATTACAATTATAAAAGATGCTGTTAAAGAGAACTCTAAAACTTACATAATCGAAAATACAGCAGATTTTAAAAAATGGGTTGAAAAAATATATAATGGAGGTTTTGAAAAATATATCGAAACGGGAATAAAATGATTTTTTCATTAAGATTCAAATTCCTTATATTTAATTTCGTGATAGTTAGTAAATAAAAATACATTTTTATATGGAAGCAAAATTTGAAGCAGGAATCAATATTGCCATTAAACTCCCGAAACAAAAGTATGATGAAACGGTAGCATTTTACCGGGACATTTTAAAACTGCATGTTAAAGAAGTGCCGATAAGTAACCCGACCGTTTCGAGAACACATTCGGTTCAATTCGGAAATAATGTGATTTGGCTGGATTGTGTAGATAATTATACGCATTCTGAAACCTGGCTACAATTAACAGTTCCGGATGTAGAAAAAGCGACTGATTATTTAAAACAAAACGGCGTACCGACTTGCGATGAAATTGAAGAAATTCCACAAAACATGCATTGGATTATGGATCCTTCCGGTACCGTTTTTAATTTGCAAAAAAAGAGCGAATAAAATATATTCTGTCGAGATTGTTTAGATTTGCTTTTTATTAATGTGATTTCTTCTTGCTCACCAAAATCTTAAAATCTTAGCCTTAAAATCTCTCTTCAATGAATAATGACTTCTATTATAAAGCTATAGAACCAGACGAGTCACTTGCTGATTTTGTAGAAAACATTGGAATGTTTCATAATAAGTCAGACAAACCTATGGAAGTGGTTCTATTGCCTGATGGAAGAATTGATTTGTTTTTTATGCAATCTGAATTGGAACCGTTTACAATTTCTCTTCTTGGCTTGGAAACAATTCCTGAGCAACAAGTTATTCCGGCAAATGCGCTGGCTTTTAAAATTACTTTCAAACCACTGGGAGTCGAATATCTTTTACAGACTTCTATTACTGATATTTTAAATAGCGGCAAAGCTTTACCAAAAGACTTCTGGAACATTTCCAACGACGATTTGAAAGATTTTGAGGCATTTCATTCTAAAACAGCCACAAAACTAAAACAACTGTTACCTGCCAAAATCGATGAAAGAAAACGCAAGCTTTTTAAACTGGTTTATGAATCAAACGGCGAAATAAAGATACAACAGCTTTCAGATGAAGTTTCGTGGAGCAGCCGTGAAATCAATCGGTATTTCAACAAACAATTCGGACTTTCGTTAAATGCGTTTTGCAAAATCCTGCGATTCAAGGCTTCGCTGGAACATATTGCAAAAGGCAAACTTTTTCCGGAATTAAACTTTACAGATCAAAACCATTTTATAAAAGAGATTAAAAAATTCTCCGGCGTGGTTCCCAGCGAATTATTAAAAAATAAAAATGACCGATTTATACTATTATCCGTTCTAAAACAACAATAATTTTGTTCCGACCAAAGGCTGAGAAGTCCAGCGGAATTAAATTAATTTAAAATAGAACGGAATGTTACTAGAAAATAAACAAGTCGCTATTATAGGCGGCGGTCCAGGCGGACTTACTTTAGCCAGACTTTTACAACTGCAAAACGTAAATGTAAAAGTATACGAAAGAGATTTAAATAAAAATGCAAGAGTTCAGGGAGCACCATTGGATATGCATGATGACTCAGGTGTAGCTGCAATTCGCAAAGCTAATTTATTTGAAGAATTCAGAACTAATTTTATGGCCGGTGCAGATAAAACACTGCTTTTAGATGAGCAGGCAACAGTATTTTACAGCGACCATGAAACGAATGTGGAAGAAGATTTTGGCAATGAATATTTTCGCCCAGAGATTGACCGCGGTGTACTTCGAAAAATATTGATCGAATCGCTACAGCCTGAAACAATAGTTTGGGACAGCCATTTTATTTCGATGGAACCACAAAACGAAGGCTGGTTATTACAATTCAAAAACGGTTTGTCTGTTTACGCTGATCTTGTAATTGGTTCTGATGGTGCTAATTCTAAAATTCGCCCTTACATTACAGAAATTAAACCTTTTTATTCAGGCATCACCATGCTGGAGGGCAATATTTACGATTCTGAAAAAGCCTCACCGCAAATGCATTCATTAATTAATGGAGGTAAAATAATGGCCTTCGGAAATGAAAAAAACATATTAATGGGACAAAAAGGCGACGGCGCTCTTGGTTTTTACGCCAGCTTTAGAGCTAATGAAAACTGGTCCATCGAAAGTAGTTTAGACTTCGCTGATAAAGAACAAATTTTAGAATGGTTTAAAAGTGCCTATCCAGAATGGAGTCCTGTCTGGCATGAATTATTCGAAAATGTTTCGGTACCTTTTATACCGCGTCTTATTAATTGCATTCCTTTAGATCAAACCTGGGGAGCTTTGCCTAATGTAACCATCATTGGAGACGCTGCACACGTTATGCCTCCTTTTGCCGGCGAAGGCGCTAATATGGCCATGCTCGATGCTTTAGAATTAAGCGAATGTTTAACTTCTGATAAATACAAAACCATTCAGGAAGCTATTTCTTTTTACGAATCAAATATGCGTGAAAGAGCAGCAGAAGCAGCAAAGGAATCCCTTGAAAACGGTGAAAAAATGCATTCTAAAGACGCATTGAAAACGATGTTGGAGTTCTTTAGTCACTAAGATGCTAGCCTAAAAATCGATCAAAAACAGTGCAAAATTTTCACGCAGAGTCGCAAAGTTTTGTTTCACGCAGATTTTAAAAGATTTTAGCAGATAAATGCAGATTTTTTACAACTAATTTTAATTAAAAAAATCTGCTGAAATCTTTTTAAAATCTGCGTGAAATAATTTGCAGCAAAAACTTTGCGACTTTGCGGCTTTGCGAGATTAAAACAAAACAAACTTAAAAAAACTTCATAGCCAGCATCTTAACTACAATACAAAAAACTTAGTATCTTAGAACCTTAGTCCCGAAGCTTCGGGATAGCAACTTTCTTATAATAATTCCCTAATTTCGCTTTCCAATTAAGAAAGAGAAAATGAAGGTCTGTATTGCCGAGAAACCAAGTGTAGCACGTGAAATCGCATCCGTTTTGGGAGCCAATACCAAGCACGATGGTTATTATGAAGGCAATGGTTATGCCGTGACCTACACTTTTGGGCATTTATGCACCTTAAAAGAACCCAACGACTACAAACCACACTGGAAAAGCTGGGATTTGAATAACCTGCCCATGCTTCCGGAGAAATTCGAAACTAAAGTAGTTGAAAATTCAGGAATCCAAAAACAATTTAAAATTGTAAAAAGTCTATTCGATAAAGCCGATGTAGTCATAAACTGCGGGGATGCCGGGCAGGAAGGAGAATTGATTCAGCGTTGGGTGATGAACGAAGCGAATTATAAAGGGGAAGTGCAGCGTTTGTGGATTTCATCTTTAACAACAGAAGCCATAAAAGAAGGTTTTGAAAACTTAAAACCATCTGAGAACTACGATAATTTATTCTACGCCGGATTTTCAAGAGCGATTGGCGATTGGCTACTCGGAATGAATGCAACTCGTTTGTATACTGTAAAACATGGTGGTTACAAACAAGTGTTGTCTATTGGTCGTGTTCAAACACCAACCTTAGCAATGGTTGTGGATCGCTTTAAAGAAATTGAAAATTTCAAACCCCAACCCTATTGGGAATTGCAGACTTTATACAGAGAAACACTTTTTAGTTATGAAGAAGGCCGCTTTTTGAATAAAGAAGACGGACAGCTTTTAGCGAATAAAGTCAAAGAAAGTGACTTCGAAATTGTTTCTGTGGATAAAAAGAACGGAAACGAATTTGCTCCAAAACTATTTGACTTAACGGGTTTACAAGTTTATTGCAATACAAAATTTGGATTTTCCGCAGATGAAACACTAAAAATTGTACAAACTTTGTACGAACAAAAGGTAGTGACGTATCCGAGAGTTGATACTACTTTTTTACCAAATGATATTTACCCTAAAGTACCGGGAATTCTGCAAAAATTAAGTAAATACGCAGAATTAACGCAGCCGCTTTTAGGTAAAAAAATAAAAAAATCACCTAAGGTTTTCAACGATAAAAAAGTAACCGATCACCATGCGATTATTCCAACCGGAATAGAAAGCAATTTACAATACAATCAACAACAGGTTTACGATATTATTACAAGACGTTTTATTGCGGTGTTTTACGACGATTGCTTGGTTGCCAATACAACCGTAATTGGTAAAGCGGCTGAGGTACTATTTAAAACGACCGGAAAAGAGATTTTGAAAAAAGGTTTTCGCGTAGTTTTTGAAGATCCGAATGCCAAAGAAAAAGAAGCTGATATATTACCAAGTTTCGTTGTAGGCGAAAGAGGTCCGCATGAACCTTCGTTCTTAGAAAAGGAAACCAAACCACCCAATCAGTTTACCGAAGCGACTTTACTACGTGCGATGGAAACCGCCGGAAAACAGGTTGACGATGAAGATTTACGTGAATTAATGAAGGAGAACGGTATTGGCCGTCCATCAACACGTGCGAATATCATTGAAACGCTTTTTAAACGTCAGTACATCGTTCGAAACAAAAAACAAGTATTGCCAACACCAACCGGAATTCAGCTTATTGAAACGATTCAGAATGAATTAATCAAATCGGCTGAACTGACAGGTTCCTGGGAGAAGCAACTGAAAGATATCGAGAAAGGAACTTACACCGCCGGCGCCTTTATTAAAAACATGAAACGCATGGTTGAAGCTTTGGTAACCGAAGTCCGAAGCGAAACCCGACACGCCAATATTTCGCATGTTGGAAATGTGCAGAAAGAAGCCGTAAAAGTCGAGCAAAAGAAAGCGGCCGGAATTTTAGCGGAAGCCTGTCCAAAATGTAAAAAAGGAAATCTGATCAAAGGGAAATCGGCTTATGGCTGTTCTGAATATAAGTCGGGTTGTGATTTTGTTCTGCCTTATGTATTTGCAGATAAAAAAATAACGGAGAGTCAGTATATGCGATTGCTTCAGAAAGGTTCAACAGTAAACATAAAAGGCTTTAAAACCGAAGCTGGTGCCGTAGAAGGTTTAATTCGTTTTGAAGAAAACTACAAACTTAAATTAGAAGCAAAAAAAACAGCTCCGAAAGCAAAACCCGAAGCAAAAGCAAATACAGCATCAGATTCATTAGCATGTCCCAAATGCAAAAAAGGTACGGTGCTAAAAGGAAATACTGCCTACGGTTGCAGCGATTATAAATTAGGATGTGATTTCAAAGTAACTTTCGATGAGGTAAGAGCCAAACTAAAAGATCAAAAACCAACCAAAGAATTGGTTTATGCGATTCTATGTAGTTAGATGGTAAAAATAAATTTTTACAATTCACATTTCACAATTTACAATTCACCATTCACAATTAATTCTTACATTAGTAGTACTATTTAACACCTAAAACCAAAAATATGTTCCAAAAAACCACTCTTTTACTTGTTTTATTAGCCGTTGTTTCCTGTAAAAAAGAAGAAACTGTCGAAAAAGATAAAATCAAACTAGCCGACTGGCTTATTGGAACCTGGGAAAATAAAACGGAAGACGGCGTTTTGACGGAAAGCTGGCAAAAAGTAAATGACAGTACGTTTACCGCAACTTCGTACTTTATAAAAAACGACGACACCCTACATTCTGAAAAAATAGTTTTAGCACAACATGCCGAAATGCTAATGTATAGCGCTACTGTAAACGGGCAAAACAACGATAAGGCGATCGATTTTGGTTCGACCTCAGAAACTGAAAACAAATTGGTTTTCGAAAATCCATCTCACGATTATCCTCAAAAAATCACTTATACCAAAGGAGCCAATAATACTTTGACTGCTGAAATTTCCGGGAATTTGCAAGGGAAAATGACGAAGGAGAAGTTTGTTATGACTAAGAAGTAGATTTTTTTTTAAACAGTTAAAAGTAAGAAGTAAAATGTCTGCAATCATAAAAAAAGTAAAAATTCTATTTCTTCATCTTCTTTTACTTTCTCTTTTTATATCATGTGGAGATCCAGGATTGGATCATAAAAACATCACGTCCGGTTTTATTTATGAAGATGGAATTTATTCAAATACACAGCAACGAAAAAATCTTTTAGTTAAAGAATTAAAAGATGGTTCGCTAATATTTGCCATTAGAAATTCAAGAAACAAAATACTATTTCAGCAAAGCCTAAATCAAACTTTCAGCAAATATCATTATTGGGCTTTATATGTCGATATAAATTTTAACGTATGGTATTATAATTCAGATTATAGTTCTTCACACGCAATTTTATTTAATAAAAAAACTCAAGTCTATGATATTAAAGACTTTTGCGACGCTAAATTGCAATTACCCGAAAAATTTAGAAAAGAATTAAAATTGAAAAATAAATTGAATAATTGTGAGTCATTAGAAAGTCATAAATAAAAATTAAAACTTTGAAAAGAGCTTTCTTCTTAATTTTAACTTTAATTTTCATCGTAAGTTGTAATTCAAAAATTGAAAATACATTAGAAGATTTTATTGATAATTATTCCTTTAATAAAACAAAATCTAGCAGCAAAGAAATAATTATCAAGCTATACGATACAATAATTACCAAAAAAAGAATAACAGATGTTGAATTCTTTCCTTTAAAAAAGGAATTTAAAGCTATAAATAAACAGCAACTTGAAAGCTTTGACAGATTATTTATAAATGCCAAAAAAACTGGATACTGTTGTTGTCCTACAGCAATTTATTCTATTCATTTTTTAAATAAAAAAGAAGAACTGGATCTATTTTATGTTGATACACTTCAATTTAAAAATAAGGTGAAAATCTATCAAAAGAGATTACAGTACTCTTATATCATTGAAAAACAAAAATGGAAAGATTATTTAAATGAATTTTAAAATAAAAAAGAACCATCGGTTCTACCAATATTGTAGGGCTGGACTTCAGTCCAGTCTAGAAAAAAATCGCGTTGGCAATGCATCGTATAAAACCCTTAGAACCTCAGAACCTTAGAATCTCAGCACCTCGAAAAATCATTCATTCTCCTCAATCTTATTCACCATAAAAATCATCAGTATTCCTAAGAGCGCCATTATCAAAAACGCCCATTTCATACTTAGATATTCAGAGATAAAACCCACCATTGGCGGCACAAGTAAAAAACCAAGATAACCAACAGTAGATATAGAAGTTAAGGCAGAACCGCTGCTTAATTTTGATGATCTGCCAGCGATAGCAAATACTAGCGGAACCACGCAGGAAACCCCTACTCCAATCAAAACGTAACCAAAAATAGTTGGATAAGCGTAAGGCAGAATAAAACAAATGCCAAATCCAGCAGTTATTAAAATTCCACTATAAAACAGAATTCGTTTTGTGCCAAATTTCATTACACCATAATCTCCGAACAAACGTCCTAAAGTTACTGCTGTTGCAAAAAATACAAAGGCAGCACTGGTTAATTTTGGAGAAGCATGCAAAATATTTTTAAAATAAATACCGCTCCAGTCGTACATCGTGTTTTCGCAAGCCATAGAAACAAAACAGATCATGGCAAACTTAACCAGATTTTTTTCCGGCATCGAAAAGAACTTCTTTTTAACCGGTACAGGCTCATTGTGAATACTCATGGGATAAAAACAGAAAGTAAGAGCCATCATAAAAATACTCACTCCCAATAAATGATGTGATGGCGCAATATGCTGTGTAACCATCACATAACCAACACCAGCTCCAGAAAAAACCGCAATACTCCAAACTGCATGAAAACGCGTTATGATCGATTTTGTATATAATTTTTGAACCTCGAGGGATTGCGCATTAATGGATAAATTGAAAATATTACGAGAAGCTCCAAATATTAAAAGAACTATGACCAACTGCCATACAAAAGCCACTAAACCCGGTAAGGCCAACGCAATATTAAACATAACTGCTCCTAACAGCATAATATAACGACTGCTGTATTTATTCAATAACATTCCAGTAAAAGGCATTGTCAGCATTAAACCAATCGGAAATGCAAATAAAACAGCGCCAAACTGTGCTTCAGACAAATGCAATTCTGCTTGTATATGCGGAATTCGGGATACCCACGAAGAATATCCAAAACCGGAAAGGAAAAAAAATACAGTATTGGCTAACCTAAATCCCTTTGGAGAACCCTGTATTTTTTTAAAAAAAGGAATGATCATGAAGTTGTGTCATTTGTTCGGCTGCAAAATTAAGGCTTTTAAAGATATTCTATTCTACGATAATCCTATTAATTTTTAAGTCTCCACTTATATATTCAAAGTCAATCTTAAATCAGAATAAAATTATAAATTTCTAGTGTTTTATTTTTAACTGTTCTAAATAAACTTTAGATTTGTGGAAAATATCATACTTAACAATATAATACCTGATCTTATGAAATCAAAAACTTTAAAAAAAATCACCTTTTTTCTTTTTATGTTAGTGGCAAGTCCGCAATTGTTTGCCCATGCCCTTTGGATTGAAACGAAAGCAGCAGGAACAAAAGGAAAGGCACAGGAAATCTCTGTTTACTTTGGAGAATTTTCAGATAACGATATTACCAAAGCAGACAAATGGTTCTCTGATTTAAAAGATTTTACATTAGTTGTAATTAGCCCTTCAAAAAAAGAAACTAAACTGACAGCAAAAGCATTAGACAATAAATATCAGGCTTTCTTTACACCAGATGAAGATGGAGTTTATACAATTGTAATGCATCATAAAGTAAAAGATGTATACGGAACAATGGTTTTAGACTATAATTCAAGCGCTACCGTTACTGTTGGTAATGCAGCAAAAGGAAATGAAGCAGTGGCAAATACAAATGTTATTGGTTTATTTTCTAAAGATGTTTTAACGGCTAAACAAAATACAAAAGTTAATGTAAATGCTTTGTATGAAGGTAAAATTGCCAAAGAACAAAAAATGAAAGTAATTGCTCCAAACGGTTGGGAAAAAGAATTATGGAGTAATGAAACCGGAGAAATTTCATTTACACCAATCTGGCCAGGAAATTATATGGTTGAATTTGCTTACACTGAAAAAGCTGCGGGTGAGCACAATGGCAAAAAATATGATGAAGTTTGGAAAATGGCTACTTATTTAATTACAGTTAAATAATTCATTTTTATTAACCACACTTTTACTTCAAAAAAACCTTACTTTTTCGGTAAGGTTTTTTTTGTTTTAACATAAAAAGCAACTCATATTCACAAATTTAAAAAGATTTTTCTGACTAATTTATTTTGTAAGTAATTAACAAATAATCAGTTAAAATATTAATCATAATTAATCTAAATAAACTTTGTAAAAGAAGTGATACCTGTCTATATTTGCGGAAATTATTTTTAATCATTCTTAATAAAGCAACATGAGATATATTTTAGTACTCGTTTTATCCTTTTTAAGTTTTGCATCATACAGTCAGGAGTATGCAAACGCTCAAAATGATCTATCTGTAAATGACACGGTAAAAAACAAAAAAGGAGAAATTCTTAAAGAAGTATTAATCACACCAAATAAACCTAAAAAGCCAGTTGAAGCAGCACGTTCAGGTATTAAAGTTATGGATTTGCCACAAAGCGTTCAGGTAATTGGCAGCGAAGTAATCGAACAGCAACAGGCAATAAGATTAAGTGAAGTAGTAAAAAACCTTAATGGTGTTTATGTAGGATCTGCCCGTGGTGGCGCACAGGAATCTTTCTTTTCAAGAGGATATGATATGAGTGCCAATAATATGTTTAAAAATGGTTTTCGTTATAATGCAGGTTCAATACCAGAAGTTTCTTCTTTAGAAAAAGTGGAATTTCTAAAAGGAGGTTCAGCTTTATTATATGGAAATGTTGCACCGGGAGGAATTATGAATTTAGTTACCAAAACACCAAAATTCACAAGCGGTGGAGAAGTTTCTATGCAAATGGGAAGTTATTCTTATTATAAACCATCTATTGACTTTTACGGTCCGTTAAACAAATCTATCGCATACAGAGTTACGGGATCTTATGAAAATTCTGAAAGCTTTAGGGATTTTGTAAAAAACGAACGTATTTATATCAATCCTTCCTTTCTATTTCATCTATCAGATAAAACACAAATTACATTACAAGGAGATTATTTAAGCGCGGACTGGGTTCCTGATTTTGGTACCGGAATATACGGAAAAACAATTTTAGACTTACCTCGTAATGAATTCTACGGAGCGTTGTGGTCTACTGCAAATACTAAATCTTCTAGTGCTTCCTTATTGTTTAACCATGATTTTAATAAAAACTGGAAGTTAAATTTTAATTCTTCTTACCAATCTTATAGAAGAACACAAACCTCTACAGCACAATTAAGTACAATTGATGCTAATGGAAACTGGAAACGTGGCCTAACCAAATCTGACGGTGCTGAACAAATATTTGGCGACCAGTTAAGTTTACAGGGAACTTTTAATACGGGAAGTGTTAAACACCAGATATTTACCGGAGTTGATTATGAAAATTCTCTTGCTCCTAGTTATACTTATGGTTTTTATGCAACGCCAACTTCTACAGTTGCCATTACAACCGAAGCTACTGCAATAAATCTATATACTTACGATTACAGCACGCAAAGTCTTGATATACCATACCCAACAAGAGCAACTCAATTGGCCACTACAAATACGCAGCGTTTTGGTGCTTATGCTCAGGATTTAATTTCGGTTACAAAACATGTTAAAGTTTTAGCAGGATTGCGTTGGTCATGGCAAGATAGTTACGTAACCACTTCTAAAGAAGTAGTTACAAAAGGCGTTATAACTACTCCTCTTGAAAATGCAGCAGCAGTAGAAGGAGCTAAAACGGTAAACAAAGCTTTTTCGCCTAAAGCCGGACTGGTTGTACAGCCTACTAAAGATTTATCTTTGTTTGCAAGTTATTCAAACTCTTTTACTCCAAATACAGGAACAACAGCCGATTTAAAACCTTTAGATCCTTCTATTATTGATCAATATGAAGTTGGTGTGAAGAAAGATTTTTGGAGAGGTCTTTTGAGTACAAACGTAACAGTATATCAAATATCTAATAATAATTTAGCACAAACCGCTCCTTATTTAGCAGATGGTGTTACTCAAAATACAAATACCGCTATAAAAGAATTAGTGGGTGCTACAAAAGGAAAAGGAGTTGAAATAGATATTACAGCAACACCTCTGGAAGGATTGAATATCATGGCTGGTTATAGCTTTAATGAAACCAAAGTATCAAAATCATCCGGAACAAACGGAAGCCTTGTGGTTGGAGATGTTTTAGCCAGAACGCCAAAAAATACTGCTAATTTGAGCTTTTTCTACAAATTACCAAGCGGTTTACTAAAAGGAGTGACTTTTGGAGCGATTGGAAATTATGTTGGTGACCGTACTGGAGGCTGGAATGATGATTATTTATGGACTCCGGTTGTACCTGCAACTAATCCACCAACTTATGTAGTAACTATAAGAGATCGTGATATTCCATTAGAAGGATATGTTACTGTTGATGCTTCTCTTGGATATGAGTGGAAAAAATTCTCCATTTTATGCAGACTTTCAAACATAACAAACGAATTGAATTATACCGTTCACGAGAATTATAGTGTGAATCCTATCGCGCCTCGTCAGATTATGACAAGTTTACGATACAAATTCTAAAAACTTTGAATTAGAGTTAAATAACCAAAGCCTTTGCTGCATTTTTATTTTTTGAAAAAGCAGTAAGGGCTTTGGCTTTTACATTACCCTTCAACCTCATTTAGCAATAGATGAGGTTTTTTGTTTTACACATGCTTTTTTTCTTTAAATTTGATTACTAACAACTGATAATCAATAATTTAAAACCATCATAAAATGAAGAAAAAGTTTGTTATAATTGGAGTATTTTCTGTGCTAATATTTAATTCGTGCAAAAAAGAAGAAAAAAATCAAGAAGCCAGAATACCCAAACAATATGCTGTAGAAGATTTTTATGATACCAAAGCAATAGGTGCTGCTGGTTTTAATAAAGATGAAACTAAAGTTTTAATTAACAGCAACGTAACCGGAATTGCCAATTTGTATGAATTGAATATTGCAGATACCACTTCTGTCGCACTTACAAAATCGAAAACAGAAAGTAATTATGCTGTTGATTATTTGCCAGGCAGTTCAAAATTTATTTTTTCATCTGATAAAGGAGGGAATGAAAACACACATTTGTATTTAATGGATAGAACCGATGCTTCGGTAAAAGATCTAACGCCCTGGCCAAACAGTGCAAATAGTTTTATTAGCTGGAGTCTGGATAAGAAAAATATGTACCTAAGCAGTAATAAACGAGATGTAAAATATTTTGATATTATTAAATTAGATACCGTGAGCTGGAAACCTTCTGTTTTGTATAAAAATGAAACAGGTTTGACACCATCGGTAATCAGCAAAACGGAAAGATATATCGCGCTTACAAAAGAAATCACAGCAGATAAAAACGAACTGCATATTTATGATAGTAAAACAAAAATTACTAAAAAAATAAGTAACGACAAGGAAGCCAGCTGGATTCCGATGGCTTTTGAAAAAAACGATAGCATTTTTTACTATTCGACAAATGATGATAGTCAATTTAGTTATCTGGTAAAATATAATCTAAACACTGGCAAATCTGAAAAAATATTCGAAGACAAATGGGATGTAAATTATATGAATTTAAGTGAAAACGAAAAATATCATATCATTTTTATCAATGATGACGGAAAAAATAAAGTCATCCTTTTCGACCATAAAACCGGAAAAAAAATAGACTTTCCTGATTTGAAAGATGGCGATGTTCAGAACGTAATTATTTCTAACAGCGAAAACAAATTATTGCTGACAGTTGGAAGCAGTACCAGTTCGCCCAATCTATACGTGTATGATATTCCGACTAAAAATTTAAAACAGCTGACATCAACTTTAAGCAAGAAAATTGATCAAAATGATCTTGTAAAAGCAGAAGTTGTCCGATTCAAATCTTTTGACGGAAAAGAAATTCCGGCTATCTATTACAAACCTTTGCAGGCATCAGAAAACAATAAAGTGCCTGCATTGATCTGGGTTCATGGCGGACCTGGAGGACAGAGCCGAATTGGATATTCAAATAGTATTCAGTATTTGGTTAATCATGGTTATGCAGTTTTGGCGGTCAACAATCGCGGCAGCAGCGGCTACGGAAAAACATTTTACAAACTAGACAACAAAGATCATAGCAACGGAGATTTAAATGATTGTATTTGGGGCAAAAAATGGCTGGCAAAACAAGATTATATTGATCAAAATTCCATCGGTATCTATGGCGGAAGCTATGGAGGCTGCATGGTTTTGGGCGCATTGGCCTTTCATCCTGATGAATTTAAAGTTGGTGTAAACTTGTTTGGTGTGGCCAATTGGATAAGAACTTTAAAAAGTATTCCACCTTATTGGGAATCCTTTCGTGTGGCACTTTATGATGAATTAGGAGATCCAAATACATCTGATAGTATCCGCCTTAAAAAGATATCGCCTTTATTTAATTATCAAAAAATAAACAAACCATTACTGGTTTTTCAGGGCGCAAATGATGTTAGAGTGCTGCCAGTAGAAAGCGATGAAATTGTTGCTGGTGTAAAGAAAAATGGCATTCCTGTAGAATATGTAGTATATCCTGATGAAGGCCACGGTTTTCAGAAAAAAGAAAATCAGATCACAACTTCTAAAAAAACACTTGCTTTTTTAGACAAATATCTCAAAGCGAAAAAATAAAAATAATAATCCGAATCATGTATTCAGAAACCTCATTTAGCAATAGATGAGGTTTTTATTTTTCTTAGAATGAAAATTTAAAATTTCAACAAAACCTCATTTCAAACAGATGAGGTTTTTTGTTTTATAAATGACCTAATTTTTTAATTATATTTACGTGCCAACAAAATATTTAAAAATAATTCTATGTCAGATTACAAACCAAACCAATTAAAAAAAACACTCGGATTAAGTTTTAACATTGCTGTATTAATTGGAGGAACAATTGGGGTTGGAATTCTGCGAACGCCGGGAACCATTGCCGAAATGCTGGATAATTATTGGCTTATAATTGCATCCTGGCTTTTTGGAGGTATATATGTTTTAATTGGTGCTAATTCGTATGCAGAATTGGCTACAATGCTTCCGAAAGCCGGAGGCTCTTACAACTATATTAAAAGAGCTTTTGGCGAATATGCCGGTTTTTTGTCTGGGTGGTACGATTATATATGCAATGCTATCCCTCCTGCTTTTTATTGTATTGTCATTAGCGAATACATCATTATTTTGTTTCCTGCCCTTGCCAATTATTCAATGGTTATGGCTATTTCTTTATTGGCCGCTTTTGTATTAATACATTTAAGTGGCGTTAAAAACGGAAGTACAATTCAACAAATTACAAGTTTACTTAAAGTCATTTGTTTTGTAGCTTTGGTTGTGGCTTGTTTCATGTATTCAGGTGTTGAAGTTCCGGCAATTAAAACAGATAATTCGTTTTTTCAAATTGGACTTTTATTTGGATTTTTTAAATCCTTACAACTCATTATCGGAACTTATAATGGCTGGAATAGTGCTTGCTTTTTTGCCGAAGAAAATGACGATCCCAGTAAAAATATTCCGAAATCATTGTATAGCGGTGTTATTCTCGTTGTTGCCATTTATGTTTTGGTAAATGCTGCTTTCTTTCATGTTTTACCAATTGCAACTTTAGCAAAATCAAATCTGGCTGCCGCCGATGTCGCTAAGATTCTTTTTGGAGAAAACGGAGCTATAATTGTTACTGTGATCTCTATCTTTTCATTAATCAGTATTCTGAATGCTTTTATGATGATTCCGCCAAGAATTCTTTACGGATTAAGCCGGGATGGTTTTTTTATTGAAAAAGGAACGATGGTTAATAAAGGCGGAACACCAATTGTGGCACTTTTGGTTTCATCATTTGTCAGCTTATTTTTAATCTGCATTGGTTCTTTTGAAGTTTTGTTTTCTTTTGCTGCCTTTATCTCTATAATTGTTTGGGGATTGGCGTATTGCTCACTTTTGAAGTTAAGAGTTTCAGAACCGGACTTACCAAGGCCTTATCGCTCTTTTTGGTATCCGTGGACGACGATTATAGCCATCATAGCTTCTATCGCATTATTGATAGGATTTATTTACAGCGACCCTAAAAGCTTTATTATTATTGTTGGAATTACGATTGTTTCTTATCCTTTGTTTTTGGTTTTGAAAAGAAAGAAGTAAAAGGTCAAATGTGAAAAATAAAAAAAATCCCAATTCTGAAAAATTCAGCATTGGGATTTTATATTTAAAAACAAATATGATTCTTATTTCAACCCAGCAATACTCTGCTCGATTGTAGCAATTTTTGCCAAGGCATCTGCTTCTTTTTGTTTTTCGTTAGCCAAAACTTTTTCTGGTGCTCCGGCAACGAATTTTTCGTTAGACAATTTAGCCTGAACAGATTTTAAGAAACCTTGTGTATAAACCAACTCTGCAGTCAGTTTTGCAATTTCAGCTTCAACATCAATATTTCCTCCAGAAATCGGAATGAAATATTCATTTGATTTTACACGGAAAGATAATGCTCCCTCTACTTTAGCCGAAACATATTCGAAAGCTGAAATATTTCCTAATTTCGTTACGATTGAATCAAAATAAGTTGAGATATTCTCACTGTTGATTGCTTTCAATTCGATAGCATCTTTAAACGGAATGTTTTTGTCTTTTCTGATGGTTCTAATTCCAGAGATTACTTCAATTGTACTTTCAAAATCAGAAATCAAACTCGCATTAAACGGTTTCAATTCTGGCCATATTGAAACGATTAAAGCTTCTTCTGGAGTTCTTTCTGCCAATATCTGCCAGATTTCCTCAGTTAAGAAAGGCATAAACGGATGCAACAATTTCAAGTTACTTTCTAACATTTCGATTGCTTTATCAAACGTAACTTTATCAATTGGCTGTTGGTATGCCGGTTTGATCATCTCTAAAAACCAGGAACAGAAATCATCCCAAACTAATTTATAGATCGCCATTAACGAATCTGAAATTCTGTATTTCTCAAAATTATCTTCAATGTCTACTAAAGTTTGTTGCAACTTCGCCTCGTACCATTCGATTGCTACCTTTGATGATTCTGGTTGTGGAATAGTTTCAGAAACTTCCCAACCTTTAATCAATTTAAAGGCATTCCAAATCTTGTTTGAGAACGCTTTACCTTGATTACATAATTCTTCATCAAACATGATATCGTTTCCAGCAGAAGCACTCAAAAGTAATCCTACACGAACACCGTCGGCACCAAATTTTTCGATCAAGTCTAAAGGATCAGGAGAGTTCCCTAATGATTTAGACATCTTACGACGTTGTTTATCACGAACTAAACCAGTTAAATATACATTTGTAAATGGTTTTTCACCTGCATATTCATAACCTGCAATGATCATTCTCGCAACCCAGAAAAACAAAATATCCGGACCTGTAACCAAGTCATTTGTTGGATAGTAATATTTATAATCTGCACTTTCAGGATCCATTATTCCACCAAAAACTGACATTGGCCATAACCAAGAGGAGAACCAGGTGTCTAATGCATCAACATCTTGCTTAAGGTTGTCGGTTGTTAGTTGTTGGTTGTTAGTTCTTTCTTTTGCTAAAACTAAGGCATCTTCAATATTTTCTGCAACTACGAAATCTTCTTTTCCGTCTCCATAATAATAAGCCGGAATTTGTTGTCCCCACCATAATTGACGAGAGATATTCCAGTCACGGATATTATTTAACCAGTGTGCATAAGTATTTTCGAAACGTTTTGGATGCAATTTAATATCGCCCGTTTCTAAAACTGATTTAATTGCCGGTTTTACTAAATCTTCCATTTTCAAAAACCATTGATCTGATAATCTTGGTTCGATTACCGCTTTGGTTCTTTCAGATGTTCCCACTTTATTCAAATGGATTTCGGTCTTCGCCAAAGCTCCAATTTCTTCTAATTCTTTTGCAATTTCAGTACGAACCACAAAACGATCTTTCCCCTGATAATGTAATCCGAAGCTATTTAAAGTAGCATCTTCATTAAAAATATCAACGATTTCAAGATCGTGCTTCTCTCCTAACGTTTTGTCATTCATGTCGTGTGCCGGAGTTACTTTCAAACATCCAGTTCCGAATTCAACATCTACATATTCATCTTCTATAATCGGAATAACTCTTCCACAAATAGGAACGATTGCTTTCTTTCCTTTTAAATGCGTAAAACGCTCATCATTTGGGTTGATGCAAATTGCAGTATCTCCAAAAATAGTTTCAGGACGCGTTGTTGCAATCGTCAAGAAATCTTCTGAACCTTCAATTTTATATTTTAAGAAAAATAATTTTCCTTGTTGCTCTTCGTAAATAACTTCTTCGTCAGAAAGCGTTGTTTTAGCTTCCGGATCCCAGTTTACCATTCGGTATCCTCTGTAGATTAATCCTTTGTTATATAAATCAACAAACGATTTAATTACAGAAGCTGACATGTCAGGATCCATAGTAAATTTGGTTCTTTCCCAGTCGCAGGAAGCTCCTAACTTTTTAAGCTGATCCAGGATTACGCCACCGTACTTATCTGTCCATTCCCAGGCATGCGCTAAAAATTCTTCTCGGGTTAAATCATTTTTATTAATTCCTTCTGCTTTTAATTTTGCTACAACTTTGGCTTCAGTTGCAATCGATGCGTGATCCGTTCCCGGTACCCAACAAGCATTGAAACCTTTAAGACGGGCTCTACGTATTAAAACATCCTGAATTGTATTATTTAACATATGTCCCATGTGCAAGACACCAGTGACGTTTGGAGGCGGAATTACAATAGTATACGGCGTTCTATGATCTGGTTCTGAATGAAAATAGTTGTTTTTCATCCAGTAATCATACCATTTGTTCTCAATCGTCTTAGCGTCAAATTGTGCTGGAATTGTCATTTAAATAGGTTTGTTTAATCGTTAATTTGTTTAATTGCTGAATCGTTTTATTGTTTAACTGTTTTTGCTTTGCGAATAATACTTGCAGACCATCAATCGATTAAACAAATTAACGATTAAACAATTAAACAAAAAATTGGTTCAATTTTTGTAATTATAACTGACAGCAAAAGTAAATAATTAAAGACACTATAAAAAGCGAATTATAAATTTGTGTGTTAATTAAAAGAATGTATATTTACTTACAATTTAAAATAATTTCAAATGAAAAATGTTGCCTCTTTTATTGCAATTGTATTGTTTAGCGTAATCGGTTATTCGCAAAACGGACCAAAAATTGAATTTGCAGCTCAGGACAATACAATTGATTATGGAAAAATTTCTAAAAATGATAATGCAGTTCGTTCATTCGAATTCACCAACACTGGAGATGCTCCCCTTTTAATCATTGGTGCTGAATCTACAGTAAGCTCAATTGTCGTTACAAAACCGGCTGCTGCAATTCAGCCAGGAAAAAAAGGAAAAATTGATGTGAAATATAATATGGCCGCTGGTCCTATTCGTAAAACGATTACCGTTGAAACCAACGCAGTAAATTATCCTGATGGTCGTGTAGCCTTAAAAATAAAAGGTGAAGTTTTATAAAAAAACAATTAAACTAAATAGTAAAGCCGTTTCATAAATTTATGAAACGGCTTTTTTAATATCTTAAAATATAGATTGTCAAATCTTTGTCAAAGTTTTAAACTTTGACAAAGATCGTACGACTAAAAAACATCAGATTTGCCTTAACGCTTACTTAGAACATTCTACTGTTTGAAATTTATATTTCACGTTTTCGAAATCAATTGGTTTATCTTTCACCAAATAAGTAACCCCCATTGTGGTTTGCATGGTTCCATTTCCTAAAATAAGTTGGTTATCTTTTTTTAAAAGCGCCATTGGGTTTTTGAATTTGGTGTCTTTATGTTCTGTATCTACAAATGTATAATCGACAAACAAGGTATCACCTTTAAATTCTCCTGCAACTTCTCCGGTTCTTTGCGGTGCATTAGCCACTTTCATTACCATATCCCCGGATATTTTTCCGTTCTTCAATGTATTTACTTTTAAATCTATAGTATCTTTTTCATAAATCGCTTTATAACATTGACTGCCTACAACCTTTTCACCTTCAGCTTTAGCGGCTTCAATTTCTTTTTGTTTTTCATCATTTTTACAACTTTGGAATCCAATGCAAGCTGAAAGCAAGCAAAATGCGATTAGTTTTTTCATAATTTATGTTTTTTAATTGATTGTAATAAAATTAAATAAAAAAGAAGCCAAAAAAAAGGCTTCTTAATTAAAATTGTATTTTTTTGATCAGATGAATTATTATAACTTCTTAATTACAAATTCACTTCGCCTGTTTAATTCGTGATCTTCTTCGGAGCAGGCATCATCTGTTTTACATTTAATAATTGGTACAGATTCTCCATAACCTTTAGCCAAAACTCTGTTGGCATTTATACCAGACTGAATAATAAACTCCCTGGTTGAATTGGCTCTTTTTTGAGACAATTCTTCATTGAATTTGGCATTTCCACGTGAATCGGTATGCGAACCAATTTCTATTACCATTCCCGGATATTTGTTCATCAAAGCGACAACTCTCCCTAAAACAACCTTAGATTCCTTACGAATATACCACATGTTGTAATCAAAATAAATAGGATCTGTTTTGATAATTAAGCGGTCTTTATCTTTTACGACATCTTTCTCCTGTGTCATAATTTGAGTTTCTTTTTCTTTTTTCTTTACTTCACCAGCAGCGATTTCATCAGCTTTCGCTTTTTTTGCCGCTTCATTTAAAGCAATAATAGCCAATGCCTCTTTATCTCTCTTCTCTTTTTCTAAACGAATTTCCTCTTTTCGTTTGTCTTCTGCATTTTTCTGTTCTTCCAATTTAATGGCATCTAAAGATTTTAATTCCAATGAACCGTCGTTGCTTGCATTTCTGGTTTTTCCAATTTCCAAAGTTCTGGATTCGTTGGTATATTTTTCTTTGAAGGCTACAATCGTGTAAGCACTCTCGCAGGCAACGGTGAAACTAAATTTTCCATCAGCAGAAGTAGTAATTGTATTTAAGATCTTTTTAGAAGAATCCTGTAACATTACAGTTGCATTTTCAAGAACCAAATGTGTATCAACGTCTGTAATTGTTCCGGAAATAAACTGTTTACAATCTTCAACAATTAAATCTTTAATTTCCCTGAATTGATAAATATCGTCACTTCCTTTTCCGCCATCTCGGTTTGACGCAAAAAACCCTTCTTTGGTATCTGAATCAATATTAAAAGAGAAATCATCCAAATTAGAATTTAATGGTAAACCAATATTAACAGGTTCCGAATATTCTTTTCCTGAAATATCCGAAACAAAAACATCCAAAGATCCGTAACCTAAATGTCCGTCTGAAGAAAAATAAAGTTTATTATCATTTGAAACAAAAGGAAACTGCTCTCTTTTTTCTGTATTGACAATTGGACCCAAATTTTTTGGAGTATCAAATGCACCTTTGTTGACATTTACCGAATAAATATCAAAAGAGCCCACACTACCCGGCATATCAGAAGCAAAATACAATACTTTTTCATCAGCGCTAAGTGCAGGATGTTCTACAGAATAATTTGGACTGTTAAACGGAAGTGCTGTAATATTAGTCCATTTTCCATCAACTAATTCAGCTTTAAAAATTTGAAGATTTGAAATCTTCTCATCATTTTTCTTTTTAGTTCCATTTTTGGAATAATTACGCGTAAAATACATCGTTTTGCCATCTTTTGTAAAAATAGCATTTGCTTCGTGCATTCCGGTTTTTAATTCTTCAGCAAAATAGGTAACATTAGATACTGATGCATTAATTTCAGTTAATGGAATACTCACTAAATTCAAATAAGTCGCATTGTCCCACTTAAATTTTTTATCAAATAAACCTGGTTTTAATTTTACTCCTGCAAAAACTAAATTTCCTTTATATTTTACAGCTCCAAACTCTGAATTTGGCGTATTTATGGCTAGATTTTTAATTTCAAATCGATTTCCAATAGCCGAAACATTCTCTAGTTCATGAAGTTCTTTTTCTAAATAAACGGAATCCTTACCATTTGTTCCTGTAGCATAGTATTTCTTTAATGCTGCATTTGCATCTGCAGGACTATTAGTTGCTTTTAAAGTTTGGGCATATTTGAAATAATAATTTCGGTCAAGATTTTGATTGTAATTATTGATTAAAAGTCTGTAATAACGCTGAGCTTTTACCAGATCATTGGTATAATAATACGAATCAGCCAGATTTTTAATTACTTCCTGAGAAGGGTTTTCATCGGCTAATTTTTCATATAAAATGATGGCTTCGCTATAAAATGTTTTATCAAAAAATCGTTTGGCTCTAGCCAAATCTTTATCCTGAGCGTTTATAAACTGTATTGAAAATACGAATATAATAACAAGTAGTTTTTTCATATTTTTCATTTTAAAAGAATCTAGGTGATTTATCATATCCTTTTCCTAATAAGTCTAAATCAAACAACAGCATAATTTCGTGTGTCCCGGAATTGAACTGCCCTAAATTTGAAAGCGTATAATCGTATGCATAACCTATTCTCAAAGAAGGTGTAACATTAATATTTGCCAAAGCACTGAAGGAATCATTAATTCTGTAAGCTGCACCAAGTTCAAATTTCTCATTATATAAAACATTAGCAGTAATATCTACAGCAACTGGCGCGCCTTTCACAAATTTTGCCATTGATGCAGGTTTGATTTTCCACATATCACTTACCTGAAAAACATATCCGGCAGTTAAATAAGTATGAATTTCTTCGGAACCGTAAGCGTTTAATCCTGATTTTTCTTCGATTTGTTTGGATTTCAATAAATTTGGAGCCGACAATCCTACATAGAAATTATCTCTAAAATAATACGCTCCTACTCCAATATTTGGTTTTGTTACATTGATATCTTCAGCAAAAGCAGCATCGGTAGCTGCATTGCCACTTTGCAAAAGAAAGCCATTAAAATTGCTTTGTAAGGCTGAAAAGCCTGCTTTAAGACCAAGGGATAGTTTATTTTTTCCTCCTAAATTAAGTACGTAGGCAAAATCTGCATACGCATTAGTTTCTTTTTTAGCTCCATCTCCAATATCATCAGATACTAATGACAAACCTACTTCGATCTTATCACTCAAGGCAGTATGTCCGAAAAATGTAAAAGTTTTTGGTGCTCCAACGGCGCCAACCCACTGCGTTCTGTACAAACCTCCAAAATTCATCATTAATGGAGTTCCTGTTGCATATGCTGGATTAATCACGCTCATATTATACATATAATGTGTGTATTCAGGATCTTGCTGTGCCGAGGATGTGGTTATATAAAAGAGAAAACTTATAAAGAGTATTATTTTTTTCATTTGAAAATTATATTAAATAATGTAAAACGGAATTATCGATTTAAATAAAGACGCCCTTGTTTAGGTGGCGTATTGCCTTTATTAAAATGGATAACATAAAAATAAACTCCATTTGGTGCAGTTCCGTGGTTAAGGCCCTGAGTTTCATAATTCACTCCATCCCAGCCCGGTTTGTCTTTTCCGCCTCTATACATTCCGTTACCATATCTATTAAAAATTTCGATTTCGTAATCCGGAAATAGAAAGTCAATATTCGTAATAACAAATACATCATTTACACCATCACCGTTAGGAGAAAATCCGTCTGGAATAAAGAAATCTGGTGGTACAACAGGACAATCTGTTAATGAAACAGTAACTTCAAGACTATCATAAGAAAGACAGCTTGTTGTCGTTGAATAATCGAAAGCATAATATTTTACTTTATCCATCAATAAAGTGGTAGGCGGCAAAAGGCTTCCATTTTCTTTAGCATCATACCAAAGTACTGTTGAGGGAACATTTGTATTGTTCGATAAATCGTCAAGCGTGGGAAGATCTATTCCGCAGAAATTCTGTCCATCCTGATTTAATTCAGGAGCCGGAACATCATTTAATGTAACGGTAATCATAGACGGATCTGAGGTACATCCTAAAGTGGTTTGTCTGACATAATAATTTTCTGCTTTTAAAAGATAGTTATCTGCAAGGGCTGTAGTTGATGTAGCAGAAATATACCATTTATATTGTGCTCCATTAGGCACTAAATTGGCTATGGTGGCTCCATCTGATTTACAAAAAGTCTGATTGTTTACAGTTGGTGCTACGGGAATAGGATTCAACAAAAACGGATCGCCAACGCCAGTAATATTTATACCGCAAGTTGTGGTATTATTTGACAAATTAGTAACCGTTGCCGTTGTAGATCCTGTATTAATTAATAGACTTGCCGGTATTACAAAAGTGGCATTACCATTAGTTGTCGTTAAAACAACTGTTTGCACTGCTGCAATATTGCTTCCTGAGAGTACATATGACAGCGTAACATTTGTTAAGCTCCCTAATCCTGATACAGAAGCAGTGACTGGAGATCCAAAACAGACATCATTGATTTGTATTCTTAAATTCGGCACATTAGGCAATGGATTGATAAGTATATTTCCTTTTATATCTGCACTGTTTGTACATCCGGAAATTACGTGTGTTATATTGTTTATAGTAAGAACTACATTTCCACTTTGAGAATTTAAAATTGCCGGTATTGTGAATGTTGCAACACCCGCTGTAAATGTAACTCTCGCTAGTTGAGATGAGGCATTATTAGCTCCTGAAATACTATACAAAAGATCATAGTCGCCATCAATAATTTTTACCGCATCTGAAATCGTTACTACTGTCTCAGTATTCTGGCAAGTTGTAATAGGGGCTATTTTTGATCCTGTTAAATCCGGAATTGGATAAACACTTAGTACATCTGATAAATTGTTTATAATGTTTCTACATGCTCCTTCACTATTTTGAGCTGTAATATTGGTAATATTTACCGTGAAATTTCCAACTTGTTGAAAATACTCTGATTTTATTGGAAAAATAAGAACGCCATTAGTAAAATTTGCCATTATTCTTTCTGTTCCGCCGTTTGGTCCGGAAACGTTAAAAGTGACGTAGTAACTACCATTTGCAATAGCTTGCGCTCCCTGTCTAATTGTTACAGAGTAGGTTGCGGTTGGAAGTTCTGTTTCGCATATATCAGAATCAACCACAACTTTAGCACCTGTAAAATCGAGTTTTTTCTCAATCCTGATTCTTATTGTTGTCGATTCATCTGAACAAATAGGATTAGGTGAATTCACCAAATAATTAAAGTAATAATCTCCTGTTCCAAACTTGTTATATATTTTTTGAATATCAATAAAATGGTCGCCCGCTGTAGTTAATTCTCCTGTTCCACTATTATCTCTCCAGGTACCGCCGGGATCTTCTCCCGAAAGCGAATTAAATAAATCGTAATTTGTATATCCGGATAAACCATCGCTGGCACATAATAATAATCTTGTTGTCGTGCCCGGTTCTGGAGCCCTGAAAATTGTAATTACAGCTGTTGATGACATGGCAGGACAAGTTCCTCTTGCCGGCATGGTATAAGTAAACTGAAATGTACCTTGCAGATTTTTAACATTTAGATTAGGCCCAATATTTTGATTAGTAGCATCATTGCGCCATTGCCCATTAGAATGTGGTCCAAGATAAACACCATTAAAAGCTGAAAAAAGATTAAACGTTTCGACAGCACTACAAACAGAAACATTAGGCGATGTTACACCTGAATAACCTCCAACAGTTACTGTAACTGTAGACATATTATCTGGACAAAGTCCAATACCCTCAACAAGATAGTTGTATCGATATGTTCCACTTCGACGAATGAGATGCACATTTAAAATTCCCGTGGCCGAATCTAAACCTCCTGAGCCATCAACATCAGTCCATTCTCCGCCTGAAATTGGAGCATTTGTTAAATAAGTAAATAAATCAACTGATTGGTTGCTTGGGTCTGGAACATTACAAATGGTAACTGCTCCATCTTCGCCTGCACATTGTGCATAAATTGTTGTTGGTATACACGATAAAAAAACAAAAAACAAGATAACTTGTAAGAAATTAGTGTATTTTTTGACCATAGATTAATATTTTTGGATAAACATAATAAAATAATACCGCTGCTAGGCTAAAAAATTTATTTTAACAACTAAATTTTCACAAAACTCAACCATTATCAGAAAATATTATTGATAATCATCATTTTAATAAAAAAAGCTAGCGATTTTTTAATCCATAATTTTTACAATTCATCTTCCAATTTAAATCTGAATTTCAAGATTAAACTGTCGCGTTCCACCTCTAAAGTTATCCATATATCTTCTTCTGATTTTAAGAGTGTGTTGATTTGTTGTAGTGAAAATCTATATGGTGTCGTATGATTTATGCTGACAATAATATCGCCTGGTTTTAATCCACATTTTTCAGCCGCAGAATGCTTTCGAATATTTACAATTTCAAAAACCGGTTTTAATAAAAATTTGTACCTGAAATTGTCATCTTTTTTGTCATTAAAGTTTACATCACTTGCTGATGACACAACCTGAACTGTCTGTAAGTGAACCGTTTCCTGCACCCACTGCAAACCATTATGCTGAACAGTAATACCACTTTTATTATAAGTAAAAGGTTCTGAGAATTTACTGTTTTTTTTAAGAAAAAGCTTTTTATCCTGATAGTCTAAAACAACTGTAAATCGTTTTAAAATTTCACCTCCAATAGAACCAATACGCCCTGGAACCATCTTTACATTTTTTATAGAACTTGAATCAGGAAAAGAAACGATAGGATTCTTAAAATCAAACTCATCTACTGTAAACTTTGCAATCTTAGCCCTGTGCCCCTCAATGTCTCCGCTAAATCCTTTACCTAAAAAATCAGGAAAATTCTTTTTAGGCAATTTAATTTTATCATTTTCAAAAATCCAAAAAGCGTCACTATTACCAATATCAATAAGCAGTTTTGCATCTATAGCAGTGCTATCAACAACAGCATTTGCCAATATATAAGGTTTTGCTCTTTCAATGGTGATAGGAATTGCTTTAAAATTCTTGTTTAATTTTTTCTGAATTTTTTCGTTGTTAGAATGTATAATAACCTTTTTTTTCTGGTAATTAACTTCGACCAAATTATCTTTAAAAAATTTATATCCGATAATTCCATTTACAGGAATCCCAATATGAGACGACAAGTTAAAATTTTGATCTAAAATAATATACAACAAATGGTCATGCGATTTTAATCCATGGGTTTCCAATGTATTATGTGTTGATTTCAAACCTTCAATTTCATCTTCACTTCCTAAACCTTTTAGTTTTATTTTTTCCACGTTTTTAAAACTAACCTCTTTTCTCTCTTCCATACTAAACAAAATGGTTTCTTCGACACCTGAATCCAGCAAGAAATTCAGTTCGATTCCATTTACTTTTATAGGAATAAAAACAAGATTATTAATTAGTTTAAATGGAATAACCACCTTAGTTCTATGGTCCCCGATCGAGAAATCGTCCTGAGCCAAAAGTGAAAAAGGTAAGAAAAGTCCAAAAAACAACATGAAATATTTTTTCATTGATAATATTTTAGGATAAAATTAATAAAAATATTGATAATTGTTACATTTTCGCAAGACCCCATAATGTTTACGTTAAATTCGAAAAAAAAATGCAAATTTGCACTTCAATAATAAAGCTCATGCCAACAATTTCACACAAAGGCAGAAACATGCCCGAATCACCGATACGCAAATTGGCTCCTTATGCAGATATAGCAAAACAAAAAGGACATAAAGTGTATCACTTAAACATTGGTCAACCGGATATTAAAACACCCGAAGTGGCCATCGAGGCGGTAAAAAATATTGATTTAACTCTTATAGAATACAGTCCGTCTGCCGGATATGAAAGTTATAGAAAAAAATTAGCCAAATTTTACCAACGTCAAAATGTAAATGTTAACTCAGAAGACATCATTATAACTACTGGTGGCTCTGAAGCCTTATTATTTGCACTGGCCACTATTACAGACCCGGGAGATGAAATTATTATTCCTGAGCCTTTTTACGCCAATTATCACGCCTTTGCATCATCAACAAGTGCAACAGTAGTACCTCTTGTTTCGACTATCGAAACGGCATTTGCGTTGCCAGGTATCGAAGAGGTTGAAAAATTGATTACTCCAAAAACAAAAGCCATCTTAATCTGTAACCCCGGAAATCCAACAGGTTATTTATATTCAGAAGCTGAGATTAAACAATTAGCAGGTTTAATCAAAAAACATGATTTGTATTTAATTGCAGATGAAGTTTATCGCGAATTCTTGTACGATGGCGATGATGTTCATTTTTCAGTAATGAATCTTGAAGATGTGCAGCAAAATGTAATTATGGTTGATTCTGTTTCAAAACGTTACAGTATGTGTGGCGCAAGAATTGGCTGTCTGGTTACCAAAAATAAAGATGTTTTGGCAACTGTAATGAAATTTGCACAGGCGCGTTTGAGTCCGCCAACTATCGAGCAAATTGCTTGCGAGGCTGCAATCGACACGCCACAAAGCTATTTTGACGAAGTGATATCAGAATACAAAAGTCGCCGCGATACTTTAATTACCGAATTAAATAAAATTGAAGGCGTAATCGTAACAAAACCAAAAGGCGCTTTTTACTGTATTGCCCAATTACCCATAGAAAATTCTGAAGACTTCGCACAATGGCTTTTAGAAAGTTACGATCTTAATGGCGAAACTGTAATGGTTGCTCCGGCAGCTGGATTTTATTCAACTCCCGGAATGGGATTGAATCAGGTTCGAATTGCCTACGTTTTAAACAAACAAGATTTAATTAAAGCGGTGAACGTTTTAAAAGAAGCGCTTTTAGTTTATAATAAAAGATAAAAAATCAAAAATATTTATTCAAAATCTGTTTTAACTTGAATGTTGAAACAGATTTTTTTGCTTAATACCATGTTGAAATAACACCTTAAAAGAACATTAAATTCATCAAATTCTTAGTACTTTAGCTATGGATTTATGGATTTTTTGATATGAAAAATTTAATCATAATATCATGGCTCTTAACATCAGTATCATTTACTACTACTAAAAATAGTAGTGAGGTAAAGGATAATATTAAAATTAAACATCTTTTTAACCTTAAGAATCAAGGTATAGAACATTATCGAAAAGAAATTGACCGCGCTTTTTCATTATTAAAAAAACAAAAAAAGAATATTGATTTAGAACTCAGTAAAAATGAAAAAGTGCAAATACTTTCTATTGCCTTTCCCGAAATCTTACGTTACGATTCTTATTCTGATTATCTGGAAACATCTTCAAACAGAATTTTATATGTAAAAAAAGGAAAAAACGCATCTGATTTTTCAACTGGCTATTTTCAGATTAAGCCCTCCTTCATAGAAGATTTAGAAAATTATATAGCCAATACGGAAAGCATGAAAATTTATGATTGGATTATTATTCAAAAAAAAGATGAAAAAGAGGCCCGAAAAGAAAGAATAGAGCGGTTAGAAAATTTTCAATGGCAACTGCGCTATCTAAAGGTTTTCTGGTATGTAGCTGAATATAAATATCAAAATATCGTTTTTAAAACCTCCCAGGACAAAATTAGATTTTTTGCAACGGCCTATAATTATGGATTTACAAAACCCGAAAAAGAAATAACAAAATATCAGTTTGTAAAAAAATTTTCCCCTGGAGAAATCACCGATCCTGAGAAATTTGCCTTTGCAGATTTTTCAATAGATTTTATAAGGACTTACTCCTATTTTTTCAATCAATAACTATAAATAAATGAAAACACGAAAATTAGGAAACACCTAAACAGTATTAATTTAAACTATATCTAAAAAGGATCGATTAAATAGTAAAAACGATAGAAAAGGTTTCCTTTTTATTAATTATCTTTACCGCCTTAAAAAGATATACCCATTATAATAGTAGTTTTTAATGATAAATAACGAAGATTTTTTAGACGAAATAGGAGACAATCATTTTAGCAGCAACGCGAAAAACCCTGTAAGACAGGATGCTTTTGACCTAACAGATGATGAAAAAATAGAAAAAATAAAAAAAGATGTCGAAAACATTCTACAAACTCTTGGAATGGATTTGACAGATGACAGCATAAAAGGTACTCCAAACAGAGTGGCAAAAATGTTTGTAAAGGAAATTTTTGGTGGCTTAAACCCTGCAAAACAACCAAAAGCTTCTACTTTTGACAATAATTACAAATACGGTGAAATGTTAGTAGAGAAAAACATCACTGTTTATTCTACCTGCGAACACCACTTACTGCCAATTATCGGTAGAGCCCATGTAGCTTATATTTCTAGCGGAAGAGTTATCGGTTTATCTAAAATGAACCGTATTGTGGAGTATTATGCAAAAAGACCTCAGGTTCAGGAGCGTCTAACTATGCAAATTGTTCAGGAACTTCAAAAAGCTTTAGGTACAGAAGATGTTGCCTGCGTTATTGACGCAAAACATCTTTGTGTAAATTCACGAGGAATTAAAGACATCGAAAGCAGCACAGTAACATCTGAATTTGGTGGAAAATTTAAAGATCCTCAAACGAAAAGAGAGTTCTTAGATTATATCAAATTAGATACACAGTTCTAAAAAAGTTTATTGTTTGTTGTTAATAGTTTGTTGTTCTATGGCGAAAATACAAAAATTTGAAGATCTAGAAATTTGGAGAATGGCAAGAACCATCTGTCAGCAAATTGAATTTCTGATACAAAACACAAACTTAAAAACAAACTATTCTTTAAAGGATCAAATTGATAGAAGTTCAGGATCTATAATGGACAATATTGCTGAAGGTTTTGAACGAAATGGTAATAGAGAATTCATTCAATTTTTGAGTATTGCAAAAGGTTCAGCAGGAGAAGTAAAATCACAATCCTATAGAGCTTTCGACAAAAAATTAATTTCTGAAGAGCAACATTTAAAGCTAAATGAAATAGTTGAATTAGAAAAAAACAAAATCGGAGTGATGATGAACTACTTAAACAATTGCGAAATCAAAGGACTAAAATTCAAATAATTATTTTGACGCCAAAACTATAAACAACAAACCAAAAACAACAAACCAAAAACAATAAACAACAATCAATAAACTAAATATGCCTTTATATACAAGTCAACATCTAAAAATATACAATTCACTTTCGGGTGAAAAAGAAAATTTCAACCCAATTCATGAAGGAAATGTTGGAATGTATGTTTGCGGACCTACGGTTTATAGCAATGTACACTTAGGAAATGTGAGAACTTTTATGTCTTTTGACGTCATATTCAGGTATTTTTTACATCTTGATTATAAGGTTCGCTACGTTCGTAACATTACAGATGTTGGGCACATTGTAGACGATGTTGATGAAGGTGAAGATAAAATTGCCAAAAAAGCACGTTTAGAGCAGCTTGAACCAATGGAAGTGGTACAACGCTATACGGTAGATTTTCATGAAATTTTAAAGTCTTTTAATTTTCTGCCACCAAGTATTGAGCCAACAGCAACGGGTCACATTATTGAACAAATCGAAATCATCAAAAAAATTATCGATACCGGAATTGGTTATGAAGCCAACGGATCTGTTTATTTTGATGTTGTAAAATACAATGAAACCAACAATTACGGAGTTTTAAGCGGTCGAAATATCGAAGACATGCTTACCAATACCCGTGATCTTGATGGTCAGTCAGACAAAAGAAATCCGCAGGATTTTGCACTTTGGAAAAAAGCGGAGCCAGAACATATCATGAGATGGCCTTCGCCCTGGAGTGATGGTTTTCCGGGTTGGCATTTAGAATGTACCGCCATGAGCACCAAATATCTTGGTAATCATTTTGATATTCACGGTGGTGGAATGGACTTAAAATTCCCACATCACGAATGTGAAATCGCTCAAAACGAAGCCTGCACAGGACAAACACCAGTTAATTACTGGATGCACGCCAATATGTTGACTTTAAACGGAAAGAAAATGGCAAAGTCAACTGGCAATAATATTTTACCAGGTGAAATTTTAAGTGGAGATAACAACATTTTAAGTAAAGCTTTCTCTGCATCTGTGACGCGATTTTTTATGTTGCAGGCACATTACAGAAGCATTTTAGACTTTTCTGACGATGCGATTGTAGCTGCAGAAAAAGGTTATAAAAGATTAATGGAAGCCGTTGAAGCTTTGCCGGCTATTTCAGCCAGTGCAACAAGCTCTCTTGATATCGCGTCCTGGAAACAATCGTGCTACGATGCGATGAACGACGATTTTAATACGCCAATTTTAATTGCGCAGTTATTTGAAGCCGTTCGTTATATCAATTTATTAAAAGAAGGAAAAGAAACGATTACTGCCGAAGACTTGACAACACTCACAACTGCTATAAATGCTTTTGTTTTTGATGTTCTAGGTTTAAGCGACGAAAAGGCTGCAGACAGCAACAATGACAAATTGGAAGGCGTTATAAATATGCTTATCGGAATGAGAAATCAAGCCCGAGCAGATAAAAACTTTGCGCTTTCTGATCAAATTCGTGATCAGTTAATTGCCTTAGGTATTCAATTAAAAGACGGAAAAGAAGGCACAAGCTTTTCAATTTAATCAATTCATTTTCTAATAAACCATGAAAGTCACAACTCCATTTGTTTTATTAGTACGCTTCTATCAAACCGCCATTTCGCCATTTACACCTGCGTCATGCCGCTTCGAGCCAACCTGTTCGAGCTATATGATTGAAGCACTGCAAAAACATGGATTGTTTTATGGTGGCTACTTAGGGATAAAACGAATTTTGAGCTGCCACCCTTGGGGAAGAACTGGCTACGATCCCGTTCCTGAGAAGAAGTGTTCACACAAACATTAACTTTTTATAAAGAGGAACTCTACTTTTAATATTTATTTTTACAACCAATAAAAAAATACAAAACTACATGACACACGCCTTAAACCTCGTTTGGAACCCTTCAGAAGGAATCAATTTAGGATTTTTTATGATTCGCTATTACAGTCTAATGTTTGTAATTGCTTTTGGTTTAGGATGGTACATAATGAAAAAAATCTTCGAACGTGAAAATGAACCAATTGAGAAATTAGACTCCTTATTTGTTTGGACGGTTTTGGCTACTTTAATAGGTGCTCGTTTAGGACATGTTTTCTTTTATGATTGGGAATATTTTAGAAATCATTTACTTGAAATCTTTTTGCCTTTCAGATTTGAACCAAAATTCGAATTTACAGGTTTCCAGGGTCTGGCAAGTCATGGTGCGGCAATTGCTATAATTATCGCTATGTACTACTATAGTAAAATGATCTTAAAACGCCCTTTATTATGGATTTTAGACCGCGTTGTTATTCCAGTTGCAAGCGGAGCAATCTTTGTTCGTTTAGGAAATTTCTTTAACTCTGAAATTATTGGGAACGAAACAACATCAGCATTCGGAATTCGTTTTTTACACGACAAATTCAGTAAAGGTGAAGCTGTTAACGCAACTCAAATTGCAGATCCAAAGGAAGCTTATAATGCTATTGCACACAATCCAAATTTTGCTGAATTATTAGCACAGGTTCCTGCAAAACATCCAACACAGCTATACGAAGGATTTTGTTATATTTTTGTATTTGCTATTTTATTTTTCTTGTACTGGAAAACAAATGCAAGACTTAAAACAGGATTCTTATTCGGATTATTTTTAGTGCTTTTATTTGTGGTACGTTTCATTGTCGAGTTCGTAAAAGAAAGTCAAGGCGGTATTGAAGAAGAATTAGGCTATTTCTCAACCGGACAATGGCTAAGCATACCTTTTATCATTATCGGTCTTTTCTTTATCATTAGAGCCCAAAGAAATCCATTAGCAGCATCTTAAAAATTATATTGCTATATATTAAAATGCCCGATATAAAATCGGGCATTTTTTTTGCACTAAACTGAACCATTTCAATATATAGTAAAGCTTTTATGATTTCTTTCAGAAGCAGAAATTCTTGTTTTCAAAAGAACCTTTAGTCCCGCTATCCACTATATTCCCAATTAACAAAAACTACGGTTAAAGAACCTTGTTTTTCTACATCGGGAGATACCGTTTCTATCGTGGCTAGATTAGAAATCTATTTTTCATAAGGAATATAGGAGTGGGTAAAATCCACTTATAAATTCTGTACAATGAAGACTAAACTGCAAGAACTAGCACAATACATAAGAATTGAAAATATCCCTGAAATAAGAGCGAGAACAATATTAAACCACCTGCATTACTAATATATTTAAATAATGAAAAATAAGCACAAAAAAAAGATCCAGTTTTCACTGGATCTTTTTTTATATATAAACTAGCAGTTAATTATGCTTGGTTATGTTTGTCTTCGATTGTATGTTTCTCATCTTTAGAAATCGTATCTACCAATACTGGTGTAGCGATAAACAATGAAGAATAAGTACCTACAACAATACCAATTAACATCGCAAAGATAAATCCTCTAATTGACTCTCCACCAAAAATAAACATCGTCAATAATACAATGATCATCATTAATGAAGTATTCAATGTTCTTGATAAAGTAGTATTAATAGAAGCGTTAACGATATCTTCAAAACTTCCTTTACGGTTTCCAATAATAAATTCCCTAACCCTGTCAAATACAATTACAGTATCGTTCATAGAGTATCCAATTACAGTCAGAATCGCAGCAATAAAGTGCTGATCCATTTCCATGTGGAAAGGCATGAATTTATAACATAAAGAGTAAATTCCTAATACAAAGATTACGTCATGCGCTACAGCTGCAATCGCACCTAATGAATATTGCCATTTACGGAAAGAGATCATTAAGTATAAGAAAATAACTGCCATCGCACCAAGTACAGCCCAGTATGAGTTAGTTTTGATATCTTCAGAGATAGAAGCTCCCACTTTAGAAGATTGTAAAACTCCAATTTTTTTACCATCAAAAGTGTTAGTGAATTTCTCATAAGTAACATTAGGGAAATATTTCGCTAATGCATTGTACAATTTCTGGTTCACTTCTTCATCAACAGCAACACCGTCTTCTTTAATTTTATATTTAGTAGTGATTTTCAATTGATCATCATCACCTAAAATTTTCGCTTCAACCGGAGTTCCAAAAGCAGTAGATAATTCATCTGAAATAACTGTTGCGTCTACTGGTTTTTCAAATTTTACCTGGAAAGTTCTTCCTCCAACGAAATCAACACCTTCATCTAATCCGTTAACGAAGAAGATAGAAATTAAACTTACCACAACTACAATAGAAGAGAAGATGTAAGTGAATTTTTTGATTTTAATAAAGTCAAAGTGGAAATTAGTAAACCAATTTTTAGTAATGTTTGTAGAGAACGTTAAATCTCCTTTTCCAGCAATATTTCTATCGATGAAAATTCTAGCGATAAAAATTGATGTAAATAATGAAGTTACGATACCAATTAATAATGTTAATGCAAAACCTTTAATTGGTCCTGTTCCAAAAATAAACAAGATTGCTCCAGTTAAAACGTGGGTTACGTTCGCATCAATAATAGAACGCATTGCACCGTGCCAACCGTAAGAAGCAACAACTGCTTCAGACAATGATTTACCTTCACGTAATTCTTCTTTCGCTCTTTCAAATATAATAATGTTAGCATCTACCGCAGTACCTAATGTTAATACAATACCTGCGATACCTGGTAATGTTAATACAAAACCAAAACTTGCCATAATTCCAAACAAGAAAAGTAAGTTTAATAATAACGCAAGGTTAGCATACCAACCAGCTTTACCATAATAGAATACCATCCATAAACAAACTAATAAAAATCCTAATACAGATGAAATTGTTCCTGCATCAATTGCAGCCTGACCTAAAGATGGTCCTACAACAGTTGATTGGATAATATCTGCAGAAGCTGGTAATTTACCTGCGTTTAATACGTTTGCTAAATCTTTAGTCTCAGCTACATCAAAAGAACCTGTGATTTCTGATCTTCCTCCGGCAATTGGACCACTTGTAACACCTGGAGCAGAATATACGATGTTATCTAAAACAATTGCAATATAACTTTTTTGAGCAAAAGCTCTACCTGTCAATTCTTCCCAAACTTTAGCACCCTGACTGTTCATTTGCATAGAAACAGCTGGTTTTCCTAATTGGTCAAAAGTATCTTTTGCATCAGTTACAACACCACCGCTCATAGCAGGTACGTTATCTCTGTTTCCTTTTAAAGCATATAATTCAACTGCTTCAACTTCTTTTCCTTTAGCATCTTTTAAAGTAGTTGGTTTACTCCATACAAATTTTGCATTGTGTTGGTCAGCAGCCAATAAAACTCTAATTTCTGGTCTTTTGAAATATGCATTAACAGTAGCAGTATCTTTTGGAGCAAAGTAAGCTAAAACTGGTCCACCACCCTGACCTAACATTTTGTCAAATAATGGGTTGTTTCCTTTTTTAACATCAACTGAATCTTTAGCATCAGTTAATAGAGCATTTAGTGAATCTTTAGCAACAGCTTTAGTTTCTGTTTTCTTAACTTCAGTCTTTTTCAATGCTTCGTTAGTAGCAACTAAGAAGTTTCCAATTTCTTCAACTTTATAAGTTTCCCAAAACTCTAATTGAGCTTTTCCACCTAATAATTTTTTAATTCTATCAACATCCTTAGCACCTGGAAGTTCAACTAAAATTCTTCCTGTTTCTCCTAATTTTTGGATATTTGGTTGTGTAACACCAAATTTGTCAATACGCTCTCTTAATACTTTGTAAGCACTTTCGATAGACTCATCAACTTTTCTTTTAATTACTTTTTGAGCTTGTGCATCAGTCATTTGGAAATCAATTCCACCTTCTCCTTGTAAACTTCTGTTTGCAAAAATATCCGGTGAAGCTAATTTTGTAGTTCCGTTTGAATTTGCTTCAAATGCTTCAAAAAACTTATTTAAATAGGTTTTATTTCCTTCTAAATTTGCAGTCGCGTCAGCTAATGATTTATTAAATACAGGATTTTTTGAATTGTTTGACAATCCTTTCAATACATCCTTAACCGAGATTTGAAGAATAACGTTGATTCCTCCCTCTAAGTCAAGACCTTTATTTAATTGTTTGTTTTTTACTTCATTGTAAGTAAAATTTGTAAAACCAAGATTCAGCACCTCTACCTTACCAATAGAATCTAAATATTTTAGCTCTTTATCAGGATTGTCTCCTGCAAAAGCTTTAGCTTCACTTTTGACGCTGTTTGCCACAAAAGTGAACGAAAGTTGGTAAATACTTACCAATGCAAATAGAATTGCGAAAAATTTAATAAGTCCTTTATTCTGCATTATTACTAAAAATTAATTATGTTTTATTGTTTGTTTTTGTTTTAAAGTCCCATAAAATAAGCCCTGACATCATTTTTTAAAACTAAAAAACCAGATCACGAATTACAGCATTTTTTTTAAACCGAGCAAATATATAATTCTCGAAAAGATTAACCAATTTATTTATTAATTAATCTCAAAAAAAAGACTGCAAAAGTGCAGCCTTTTCCTTTTTTTACCAAATTCTTTATACTAAAATCGACTTTAAGGCATCATTCATGCCTCTAACTGCATCTGCACTTTTAGCAAATAAAGCCTTTTCATCATCATTTAACTGAATGTCTAAAATTTCTTCTACACCATTCTTACCTATAATACAAGGTACTCCAATGCAAATATCATTTTGTCCGTATTCTCCTTCAACAAATACAGAGCAGGCAATCATTTTCTTTTGATCGTTTAAAATACTATCAACTAAATAAGCCACAGATGCTCCTGGAGCATACCATGCTGATGTTCCTAAAAGACCTGTTAGTGTCGCTCCACCTACCATAGTATCAGCAGCAACTTTTTGTAATGCTTCTTCTGAAAGAAATTCTGTTACCGGAATTCCATTATAAGATGCTAAACGTGTTAAAGGAATCATTGTAGTATCACCGTGACCTCCTATTACCATTGCCGAAATATCATTTGCAGGTTTATCTAAAGCCAAAGACAAATAAGTTCTGAAACGAGAACTATCCAAAGCACCACCCATACCAATAATTCTGTTTTTTGGTAATCCGGTAGATTTCAAAGCTAAATACGTCATCGTATCCATTGGGTTCGAAACAACAACAATGATAGTATTTGGCGAATGCTTTAATACATTCTCAGCAACCGTTTTCACAATTCCTGCATTAATACCTATTAACTCTTCACGTGTCATTCCTGGTTTTCTTGGAATCCCTGATGTAATTACTACTACATCACTTCCCGCTGTTTTAGAATAGTCATTGGTTACACCAGATACTTTTGTATTAAAACCTGTATTGGTAGCACATTGCATAATATCCAACGCTTTCCCTTCTGCAAAACCTTCTTTAATATCCAACAACACTACTTCGCTGGCAATTCCTCTATAAGAAATAACATCTGCACATGTAGCTCCAACATTTCCTGCTCCTACAATGGTAACTTTCATATTTTATACTTTATCGGTTATTAATTAATTTATTTTATAAAACGACAATTCGTTTAATCGTTTAAGTAAATTTAAACAATTAAACGAATTGAAGGCTAAACTTTTTTATTAGGCATCGATATTTGCGTAAACAGCATTTTTCTCGATGAATTCTCTACGTGGCGGTACTTCGTCACCCATTAACATTGAGAAAACTCTGTCGGCTTCAGCCAAACTATCAATCGTTACCTGGCGTAAAGTTCTGAAGCTTGGATCCATTGTAGTTTCCCATAATTGTTCCGCGTTCATCTCTCCAAGACCTTTATAACGTTGGATCGCTGCACTACCTCCCATTCTTTCATTCGCCTGATCGCGTTGAACGTCATTCCAGGCATATTCTTTTTTATTTCCTTTTTTTACTAAGTATAAAGGCGGAGCTGCAATGTAAACGTGACCTTCTTCGATAAGCTCTTTCATGAAACGGAAGAAGAACGTTAATATTAAGGTAGAAATGTGACTACCATCGACATCGGCATCACACATGATGATTACCTTATGATATCTTAGTTTTTCAAGATTTAACGCTTTACTATCTTCTGCAGTTCCTACTGTAACTCCTAAAGCTGTAAATATGTTACGAATCTCTTCATTTTCGAATACTTTATGGTGCATCGCTTTCTCCACGTTCAGGATCTTACCACGTAAAGGCAAAATTGCCTGAAAGTTACGATCACGACCTTGTTTTGCTGTTCCACCAGCCGAATCTCCCTCGACAAGGTAAACCTCACATCTTGCAGGATCCTGCTCAGAACAATCTGATAATTTTCCTGGCAATCCACCACCGCCCATAACGGTTTTACGTTGTACCATTTCACGCGCTTTTTTAGCAGCGTGACGGGCCTGAGCAGCCAAAATTACTTTTTGAATAATGATACGGGCATCATTTGGATTTTCTTCCAAATAATTTTCTAACATTTCTCCAACAGCCTGAGAAACCGGAGAAACTACTTCTCTGTTTCCAAGTTTAGTTTTTGTTTGTCCCTCGAACTGAGGTTCTGCAACTTTTACCGAAATAATAGCTGTTAATCCCTCACGGAAGTCATCTCCCGCAATTTCGAATTTCAATTTATCCAACATTCCAGAAGCATCTGCGTATTTTTTAAGGGTTCTTGTCAAACCACTTCTAAAACCTTGTAAATGCGTTCCTCCTTCGTGAGTATTAATATTATTTACGTAAGAAAAAATATTCTCTGTATAACTTGTATTATAAATCAAGGCAACTTCAACCGGAATTTCACCTTTTTCATTATCCATGCTGATAACGTGAGAAATAATTGGTTCACGGTTACCATCTAAATAACGAATGTATTCTTTTAGACCTTCGTCAGAATGAAAAACTTCAACTTTAAATTCCCCTTTTTCATCAACTTCTCTTTTGTCTGTAAAAGTAATTGTGATTCCTTTGTTTAAGAAAGAAAGCTCACGCATACGAGCTGATAAAGTATCATAAGAGAACTCTGTAGTTTGAGTAAAGATGGTGTTGTCAGGATAAAAAGTCTGACGCGTACCTCTTTTATCCGTTTCTCCGATTTGTTTTACCGGATATAATGATTTTCCTCTTTCATATTCTTGTTCGTAGATTTTACCATCTCTAAAAACAGTAGATTTCATATGAACAGAAAGCGCGTTTACAACCGAAACCCCAACACCGTGTAAACCTCCGGAAACTTTATAAGAATCTTTATCGAATTTACCTCCGGCACCAATTTTAGTCATTACCACCTCAAGTGCAGAAACTCCTTCTTTTTTATGCAAATCAACTGGAATACCACGACCGTTATCTTCAACTGTTACCGAACCGTCTTCGTTAATTGCAACACCAATGGTATCACAATGTCCTCCCATCGCCTCATCAATAGAGTTATCAACAACCTCATAAACCAAATGATGTAGCCCTCGAACCCCCACATCTCCAATATACATTGATGGACGCATTCTTACGTGCTCCATTCCTTCTAATGCCTGAATACTATCTGCTGAATAATTGTTCTTCTTGATTTCTTCGCTCATATAATTTATTCTAAAAAATGTATTTATTGTCTAACACGCAAATATATAAAAACGCAAATTATATATCAGTTAAATTCCCATTTAAAGCACTTAAGTTATTAACATATTATCAAAAAAACTCAATTAAAAAAGGAACAATCAATTTTAAATTCCAAATTTTTAATCCCGAAGTCTCGGGACCAAATCGAAAACCTGATTATACAAAAAAACCGAAATAAACATTGTAATGTTATTTCGGTTTTTTGAAGTTTTTATTTTTACAATTTCAAACTCAAAATTAGAATTTGGAATTTAAAAACTGGAGGTTTCTTTTATTATTTTTTATTAAAATCTCCCGCATAAACAGAAGTCATTTTATCTAAACTCAGGTGTTTTTTCAATACGCTATTTACCTCTTCTACTTTCAATGCTTTAACTTTATTTTCTAAATCATCATAATCTTCAAGAGGAATTCCATACTGAAGATAAGTATTTACAAGACTCATTAACATATCATCGCTTCCCAATCTTGTTTTTCTTTCATTCTGCCAGCTTTTCAAATTAGATTTTAATTCTTCATCAGTAAATCCATCTTTTAATGCTTTAGCAATTTCTTCTTTAGCAGCTGCTTCAACTGCGCTCTTTTTGGTTGGATTTAAAAAAGCGTAGTACGACCACGCAGCAACATCACTGGTAATTGGCACATCAATAAATGAACCTGCACCGTAGCTTATTCCTTCTTTTTCTCTTAATCGCATCGGAATTCTTGCACTCAAGAAACCGCCACTACCTAAAATCTCATTTGCCATTACAAATGCAGGATAATCAGCACTGCTTCTGGTCATCTTAAACGAAATTCTACCAAGTGCTACCGCATTTTCTTTATCTGGAGTTATATAATCCTTATCTAAAACTTTTGTTTCAAAATAAGTTGGTTTAGCCAATTCATATTTTGATTTAGAATTCCATTTCCCAAAAGTATTTTCTAAGATCTGAGCTGTAGATTTTGCTTCTAAATTTCCTACCACACTTCCTACACCATTATTTCCTCCTAATATGTTTTTATAAAAATCTACTATTTCAGTTTGTTTAATCTTTTTAAAAGCATCTATCTGTTCCTGAACTGTTGAAGTATAAAAAATACTTCCTTTTGGATATTTTGTAGTCTGTCTGGAAATTTCAGTAAACGCAACCGACTGCGGGTCATTTAAACTAGATTCAAGATACGTATTGTACTCACTGATTGTTTTTGTTAGTTCGTTTTCCGGAAAAGTAGAGTTAACAAGCAAATCTCCTAAAATCTCCATTACTTCTTTAAAACTTTCCTGATATGTACTAACATTAACTGACAAAGTTTGTCCTGAATAATTAAAATAAATACTCGATTTTAATTGATCCAGTCGATCCTGAATTTGCTCTTTAGTTCTGGTTTTTGTGCCCGTTTTTAATAATTGAGCCAAAATACCGCCAATATCTTCTTTATTTTCCAGGTCTTTTTCATTACTTACCGGAAATTTAAAATTAGCCTGAACTTTACCTCCTTTTATTTCTTTTTTGATCAATCCATATTTTACACCGTTACTTAGTTTTCCTTCAACAAAATTTTGTTTCAAATTCTTTATTGATGCTTCAAATGCAGCAGCCTCTTTTTCTAAAGCTTTACCTTTATAATCTTTTGTAAGTGCCACAACCTGCTCATCTGTATATTCTACAGCTTTTACTCGTTGTTCATCTTTTGAAGGAATAAATATTCCAATTGTTCTATTATTATTTCTAAAGTATTTTTCAGCAACTCTTTGAATATCTTCTTTCGTTAATTTTTCGACAGCATCTCTGTATAAGAAACCTAGCCTAAAGTCACCTGCTCCAATAATTTCAGTCATATTGATTGCATAAGAAATTGTATTGTTCTTAACGCCTTCAATTTGTTTAATGATTTTTGCTTTGGCTCTGCTAACGTCCTGATCTGTATATTTAATAGTTGTTATTTTATCCAGTTCAGTCCTTACAATTTCTTGTGTTGCCTTAATATCTTTATCATTTGGAACCGCAACACCAAAATACATAAAACTAGCATCTCTCACATTGGGCTGCCAAACATATAAGCTTGATACTTTTTGAGTTTCTACCAAAGCTTTATATAAATATCCTGATGGATCAGAAGTCAAAATCTCACCCAAAGCATCAATTGCAGCAAAATCTTTGTCCGCAAAAGGAACTGTGTGATACAAAGCACCAACATTTTTACTGTCTCCGGCTCTTTTAAGTTCTACGAATTTTTCGCCATCTTGTGGCGGTTCAATTGTATATGTTTTATCTAAAACTCTTTTTGGTTTTGGAATAGCACCAAAATACTGACCAATATATTGCAATGCTTTTTGCTCATCAAATTTACCTGCAATAATTAAAGTCGAATTATCAGGCTGGTAATATTTCTCATAAAACACTCTCAGACGATCCGCTTTTACTCTTTCGATATCTTCTTTACTACCAATGGTACTATTTCCGTAGTTGTGCCATAAATAAGCTGTAGAAAGAATTCTTTCCTGTAAAACCCCATCCGGATTATTTTCTCCTATTTCAAATTCATTTCGTACAACAGAAAACTCCTTATCAAGATCTGTCTGTAAAATAGTAGCATTAATCATTCTATCGGCTTCCATTTCAAGACTCCATTTTAAATTTTCATCATTTGAAGGGAAAACTTCATAATAATTAGTTCGGTCTAACCAGGTAGTTCCGTTGGCATTTCCTCCTTTATCAGAAAGCATTTTTTTAATGTCACCTAAATTTTTGGTACTCTTAAAAAGCATGTGCTCTAATAGGTGCGCCATACCTTTTTCTCCATAACCTTCGTTTCTGGAACCTACATTATAAACAATATTGACAACCATATTGCTCTGGGAAGCATCAGGAATCAAAAGAACTTTTAATCCGTTATTCAAAGAATATTCTTTAACACCTTCTACATTGGTAATGTATTTGGGTGTTTCAGATTTTTGTGCATAGACTGAACTCAGGGAAACAAATGAGCAGTACAAAATTCCACTTAGTAATAGGTTTCTCATAGATTGTAATTAAGTATTAAATTAGTTATTCTTGGTAACCAAATATAGTATTTTTCTTAATTATGATAAACTCTTATTAACTTAGTTTTAGTAATTTATAAAAAAATAAAATTCCAATCCTAAATTCCACATTCAAATTATGAGCATAAAAAAAATCTGAAACCAGCATTTACAATGTAGTTTCAGATTTTTTTTATTCGACAATTCCTAAAATTGGAATTTGGAATTTAAGATTTTATTTTTCTAAATTGCCACTCCAGATTTAGACATCTCTGTATCTGCTTTTACGTGAGCTGCATTTGCCCTGCCACTTGGATCCAGATTTTCCTGCCATTTCGGAATCCATTTACGTACTGTTTGAGCAGCACTTACCTGTGGATAATATTTATGAAAAATTGATCTGTAAAAATAGGCTTCTTTTGTAGTTGGTGAGTTATATGGAAACTCAGCAGCAGCTCCGGCCAATTGCTCGTCCGAAACATGTGAATTACAATATTCAATTAACTCATCCACCCAATTGTAACCTACTCCGTCTGAAAACTGTTCTTTTTGTCTCCATAAAACTTCTGTTGGTAAATATGGATTTTCAGGTGTATCAAATGCTTTTCTTAAAATATATTTTTCGATACCATCGTAAGTTTTGGGCTGTTTCTCCTCTGTTTTAATTCGGATAGCAACATCTAAAAAGGCGGTATCCAAAAACGGAATCCTCGCTTCTAAACCTGTCGCCATTGTTGTTTTATCGGCACGTAATAAATCTGCCGTAAATAATTTTTGAACTCTTTCTATTGTTTCATCCTGAAATTCCTCAGCGGTTGGTGCATTTCTAAAATACAGATGACCACCAAAAATCTCATCAGCACCTTCACCTGAAAGAATTACCTTTATTCCTTTTTCACTAATTGCTTTTGACAACAGATACATTGGCACTCCCGCTCGTACAGAAATAATATCATAAGTTTCAATATGAAAAATTACTTTTTCAATCATTTCTACAGCTTCTTCGACAGAGAAATGTATTTCATGATGTTCTGTTCCTAAAAATTCGGCGGCTTTTCTGGCAGCAATATTATCGGGTGAATCACCACCCAATCCCATAGAAAATGAGTTTAGTTTTTTCCCGTTTTCAGCATATATTCGAGCTGTTATTGACGAAATTAAAGAAGAATCCAAACCGCCTGATAACAAAACACCCAGAGGAGCCTCACTCATTAAACGTTTACGCGTAGCTTCTACCAGAGTCTCACGTATCAAATCTAAATTAAGACTTTCAACTGCTTTTACATGATCCTCATATTCAGGTCGATAATATTTCACAAAACCCGTTTTAGCAGTATAATAATGTCCGGGAGGAAAAGTTGAAAATGACTTGCATTGATCAGCAATTGATTTCATTTCTGAAGAAAAATAAATCCTTCCTCGTTCATCTAATCCATAATACAAAGGTTTTACACCAATTGGATCTCTTCCGGCGATATAATCATCACCATCAATAACCACGAAAGCAAAATCTCCATCAAGCCTATTACAAAAATTGTATCCAAATTCCTCGTACAAATGGACAATAACTTCTGAATCTGATTTCGTTCTGAACGAATGCTCTTTTAAAACAGTATTTTTTAATTCCTGATAATTATAAATTTCGCCATCATGAACCATCCAGGCTTTATTAGTTCCCTGAATTGGTTGTTTACCTGTCTCTAAATCCACAATTGATAAACTTTCGTGACAAATAATACTTCCATTCTCCATAATATGCAGATCATTCTCATCAGGACCACGATGTGACATTCTTTTAGAAAGCTCTTTTACAAGTTTCGGGTCTTTTCCTTTACCAATAACTGCCAATAATCCAGACATACAATTCTATTTTTTATTATTAATTTTCACTCCCCTCATGGAGTGAATAAACTTTAAAAGCTGATTATAATTTCAATCTGTAGCAAAACTAATTATTATTGTTGCTCGCTCTGAGAATTCTTCTTTAATCTTATAGATTTAATTCTTTTTCAACAAATGTCAAATATAAAAAAGAAAGTTAAAATATTACTAAAAAAAGATCCTAAGTAATTGAAATTACGAACTTAATAATTTGCGAGACAAAAAACGTCCTCTAAATTAGAGAACGTTTTTCTTAATATATACTAATTCTAAAAATTCATTTTTTTTTATGCTTTTTCGTAAGCATCATCATGTACACTTGCAACAGCTCTGCCTGAAGGATCGTTCATGTTTTTGAAAGCTTCATCCCACTCCAAAGCAATTTTTGTACTACAAGCAACACTTGCTTCCTGAGGCACGCATAAAGCCGCAGCATCACTTGGAAAATGTTCAGCAAAGATTGAGCGGTAGTAATACTCTTCTTTTGAAGTTGGTGTTTGTAATGGAAACTTAAATCTCGCATTTGCCAATTGTTCATCTGAAACTTCTTTTGCTACTACTTCTTTCAAAGTATCGATCCAACTGTATCCTACTCCATCAGAAAATTGCTCTTTTTGTCTCCATGCTACACTTTCCGGCAACATATCTTCAAAAGCTTTACGAACTACCCATTTTTCCATCGGGTGTTCTTTGTTGATCATTTTATCTT
>Ga0247813_10000173_pt1 | contig 74858 bp, 111 predicted proteins | sample UWRJL169409C1_FD_180719 | JGI IMG/M metagenome (GOLD analysis project Ga0247813, IMG submission 180719) | Plant litter microbial communities from Arlington Agricultural Research Station in Wisconsin, United States - UWRJ-L169-409C-1 | ecosystem: Environmental > Terrestrial > Plant litter >... | reverse complement strand
GTGCAGAAAAATATGGAGAGACACCAAAAGAAAGAGTTGTTAACTACCTTAAATCACTGAAATCATGAAAATAGACTGGATATTCGTATACACACAAGAACTTGAAAGACTAAGCGAGCTTTACAAGTTAAAAGAAAGCGGTAGAGAAATGAGTGACGATGAGATTGAAGAGTATGAATCTTTGGTCGATCAAATTGGACAGTGGTTACCTGTAGTTAGTAGTTAAGATGAGAAAGAAAATAATAGTCGAACTAGAAATAGACACTAATGCTGATGAAAGTTATATAGATGCGTTAATTAGAAGTATGTTTAGTAAAAATGAATCAGGGTATAAAAACTCATACGTGTTGCCGGAAGTAGTTCAAATTGATATTTATCAAATAGAAAACGAATCATGAAAATATTACTGTCGTTGTACGATCACTCCGGCAATCAGTCGAGCCCATACAGAAAAAATGGTTGGTTCGTAAAGCAGGTTGACATAAAGCTAGGTATAGATATACTTACTTGGGATTACAAGGGGTTTTTATCCGATATGGATTTAGTAGCTAAAATGCACGGAGAAACAATTGAAAAAATAGGTGTCATTTGCCCTACGCCCTGCACTGATTACGCTGTATGCGGAGCTAAAGTAGTGGGAATTAATAAAAAGACACTACTTTTGAATAACAAAACTAACACGTACCAAAAATGAATTTACTCGACCAACTAAAGAACGACCTGAAACCTGAGTTCTTTACACCAATCTCCCGAATTAAAAAAGAAACTCCATTGCATGATGCGCATGTTGTCGCTTTAAAAGCATGGAAACAAGGGCTACAAGACGACTTAACCCGAAGCCTTAACCTTTTACCATTAAATCAGTTTGATGAGCTTATACACTCGCTAAGAACCACTCCTATTGAAATTAAGAACGATAGCTCAGTGGTGGTTTATATTGATGGTATTAGCATTCAATCAATCGGTCATGTATTTGAATTGCTTTACTCCGACAAAATGATCAGGGTAGCGGACATTACGTATCGCAGTCAACTTGTAATATTGAATCACTTAGAAAAATTATTGTAATCATGGCGTACACACTCGCAAAAATAGACGAACTTAAAAAAGACCTCGCAGCTACCAGACCTAGCTTTGATGAAATGAATCTGAATAAGGTTGACTTCGCTAAAGAAATGGAGTTTGCTGTTCAGGCTTTCCAAAACAACACCTACCTATTGGGTATGGAGCAAGGCAGTGTTAAGAATTGCTTAGTTAATGTGGCCTTGTCAGGTCTTACATTGAGTCCGGTAATGAAAATGGCATACCTAGTACCACGTAAGGGTAAGTGTTGCTTAGATCCCAGCTATATGGGTCTTATCAAGATCATCACAGACACTGGATCAGTTAAATCAATCAAAGCCAAACCTGTTTACTCAAATGAACCGTTTGAGATTGAGCAAGGTTCTAATGGTTTTGTTAAGCATGGTATCTGCAAGGATGGAAAGAAAGGTGAAAGAATAGGAGCTTACAGTATAGCTGTTTTAAACGATGGTAGCGATCATGTGGAATGGATGTATGAAGAACAGCTTATCGCTATTAAAAATCGTTCAGAAGGAGTTAAAGCGGGTAAAGCTACACCGTGGTTAACCGACGAAGACGAGATGATACGTAAGACAGTCATTAAACGTCACTGGAAATTCTTACCTAAATCTGATCGCGCAATCATGGCCGCAAATATTATCGCAATGGATGATGAGAACAATGGTATTGACTTCGACAAAGAAAAACAAGATTTGGATGCTAAGAAAACAGATGGATCTCAGGAGAATGCAACACCTGCTGCTCCTGCTCTTGCTACAGACGATGACTTCAAAAAAATGTTTGAGTTGCTTGAAGAAGAATGCTTCACTAAAATGACCAATCTTCATTACCTACCTACCGTATTGGTATCACAATTAAAAACAGGATTAGAAAAAAGCCAGTTAAGCGGTAAGATGGAGAAATCAAAAGCAGAAGAGTATATCAAGCTTTTAGAAGCAGAGATTTTATTTGCTAAAGAGAAAATCACAGAAGAAACCACACCTGCAGAATAATGTTAACGGAGTTTCAAATATGGTTTACGCTCATCCTGTTCTTAGTAACAGGCGTATCAATGGATTTTATAACTAGGAGAAAACGCAATGGAAAACTTTAAGTTATCGAATAGTAAGATGAGAGCTTGGGAAACTATGTGCCCTGTAGAGTTTAAAGCCGTTCACATTGACAAAACAGTTGAGTGGGCTACTACCGAACCTATGCAATGGGGAAACTTATTTGAAACCCTTGTAATTGGTGGCGGTATTAACGGAGCTTTTGATATTGATACCGTAGAAGGTGGTGCCAAAATGAAGAAGTCAGTTTTCTACGAACGAGTACAGGAACAATCATTTAAATGTAAAGCATGGCTAAAGTCTCTAGGAGGTAAGATAAAATCAAGACAAGAATATATATCAGTTCAAGTAGAAGATAGCTCAGGACAGCTTATACCAATCGAGGGAACCCTTGATATTGTATACTTCATGAAAGATGGTAGAATGATTGTAATTGACTTGAAATTCACTACCGATACCGATAATGATTTTGGCCCTTATGCTTGGAAAGATCCTAGCAGATTGGATATGTCTCAAATCATCCACTATGCGCTGCTTTATAAAATCAAATACAAAACTGATATGCCTGGAACGGAGTATTGGGTATTCGACTCCAAGAAAGACCTGAAAAGCAAATTGATCAAAGTAGGGGCTGAATTACCAAACGGAACAAGAGTCATAACTGACTACTCGGTTTTTATGCACATTGAAAGACTATCACAAGTCTACAATGAAATCAGTTTAGCGATTGCAATGGATGATTGGACACCTAAAAATACTTATGCCAATTGTAGTAAATGTAAAGCTAAATGCAAATTTGAAAGGGTAATACCTGAATACGATATTGTTGAATTATAAAACGAACTAAAATGCAAAACGAAGAAATAACAGAAGTAGAGGAAACTACAGAAACCGCAGCACAAGGTGCTATCGATGTTTCAGAAAACAAAGGACTTGCGAGAATCGAAGATAAAGTAAATCTTCCTGTCATTCCGGAAACTCTAAATATCAATGGAGTTGAATTGAATATCGCTATTCTAACCAGTGAGATCGCAGAAGTAGAGAAGATGGCAATAGCTGGAGTTACCGACAAAGAAGGGTACGATAAAGCAGTCGCTAAATTGAAGTCCATATCTAAGCTAAGAACGACTTCTGAGGCTTGGAGGAAGAAAGTTATGGCTCCGGTGTTAAAGTTCGGTAAAGACCTTAAAAAGCCTATTGACGAAGCCGCTGAATTGTGTAAGAAAGGAGAGAAACATCTTGAAGACATTATCGCTCCGATTGACAACTACATTGAGGAACAAAGGTTATTAGCAGAACAGGAAAAAGATAGGGTTGCTGCTGTACGTGCGGAGGAAATTGTTGCCATGGGTGGTGTGCTTAAAAACGGTACTTACAATTTTGAACACGATGGAGGAATTTTTATCCTCGCTTCTGATCTACGTGCTTTAAATGAGGAAGACTACAAAAAGGCTACCGTTGATATTGAACTTGCATGGAAAGAAGAGACTGATCGTCTGCAAGCAATTAAAGACGCTGAGGAAGCGGAGCAGAATAAACTTAAGGCTCAGCTCCAAGATTTAAATGCAGAGCGTACAGAGTTCCGTAAAGAGCAACTAGAGATGAAGGGTTACGCTTTAGGTGAAACTATCAATGACGTGTGGTTTAAAGGAGATGGAGAAGGTATCACAGAAGAGCAAATCTTAACTTTAGATGCTGCAGGTTGGAAAGCATTGTTTGTGCCGGTACCAGTTGTTGCTCCTGAGCCGGAAGTTCAACAACAAACTTCATTCGCTTCTATTGCTGATGACTTCAAAGAACCAGTTGATATTGAACCTGAGAGGGAAAGCATGACTATTCCATCAGCTTCATTTGGTTCAGTTATTATTTCTCAACCAGCAAAAGAAACAGTCCAAGTCATTGAACCCTCAGCTATTGAAGAGAATGTACTTACCCGTAGTCTTGTGTTCACTAAATTAAAACCTTTTATTCAGTTTCCTTTTGGAAAGCTTCAAATGAGGATAGCGATCAAAGAGAAATTGGATGTTGCTACCTCAGACATAAAAGGAGAGGTGGAAACAGGCGACATTAACGATCAATTGTCTTACGTTTTATTTGAATAATATTTGCATCCCAAAAGAATGGAGTAGCTCAGAGGCTAGAGCAGTGGTGACTAAACCACAGGTCGGCAGTTCGAATCTGCCCTTCATTCCACAAACTTAAATCACAATGGAAGAAGAAAGAAAAATAAAATCAAAGTCTCTTGATATATTCGAGGATCAAATTAAAGAAGTATCCAAGATAGCAACCAAGATGGAAGCCAAAAGAGACAAAACCATCAGAGGTAAAAAGATTAAAGACGCTGCTGTATGGAGGCTGGTAATTGATAAAGGTATTGATAGTTTAAAAACAGGGAAATGAAAGCAAAAGAATTTGACATTAATAATGTGCCACCATTAGTTCTTTACGTTTGGGGTATGTCTTATGATAGTATACCCGTAGGAACGGAAGCATTTGAAAAAGCAATAACAGAACATCCAGAATATTTTAAAGAAGAGGTAGAGTACCGTAAAAGATGGGATAGCGTTCCAGAGGAAATTAAGGAAGCATATTTCAATGAAACAAGTGGATTAGATTATGTTAAAGAAATCATAGATGAAATTGGTGAGCCACCATATCCAGAATACAGCCGTATGGGGATAATTTGGTGGGCACAGAATGTAGATAAATATCCCAAAGAGATTTCAGCTAACGATAAATGGAATGATATCTATTACAAAAAATTAGAGGTTCACAATAATAAAATTTACAACAAGTACTTTAACGAGTATGGTTTAAGCAAATAATACATGGGACTATATGATAAAGTTTTCCAATCGAAAACAAAGCCAATAGAGGAGAGACAAGAGCAAGAACCAATTCAGTCAGCCATTCAGCCGAGTAAACTATTTGATGAGCCTGTAGCCCCTGAAATGAAGCCTAAAACAGAACCTGAGTTTACTATGGTAGACATCACTGAGGACTTTAATGAGAGCAAGGGTATATTTGCTAGAAAAGAACCTGAAATTAAGCCAGAAGACGAACAAGACCTAGCTACCCTTCAAGCAATGGATAGTGTGTTCACTGAAAAGCTAAATGCAGGAGAGTTCAAAACAAACGCTGACATTCCAACCCATCAGGAACGCAATGAAGCATACTATCAGTATCGTCGTGCAAGACCAGATGGTTACACTTCTTTCAGGGATTGGATGGCAATGGAACAAGACCCGTTGGCAGAAGCGTTTACAGAGGTTGTAAGCCCTTCAAAAGCTAAGATAGGCCAAGTGGTAGAGCCAATAGCTTCCGTGATTAAGGAGGTCGATAAAGCAGTGAAAAATTACAGAGACGGTCTACCTCCTGGATTACGTGAAGCACAAGACAGGTATCAAGCAAGTAGGAAGCCGCAGGACATTGATGTGCCTCAATCAATAAATAAAACTGATATTCTGCCTTTGGGAACTTGGGTTATTACTGATGGAAAAGAGGACGGCTGGCAGGTTGTGGACTATGATGTTCTCCAAGATCAATACAAATTAGATAAAGGCGGTATGTGGGAGACTATAGATGGCAATAGAGTTTCAGTTGACCCTAAATATACCACTGGCATAGAAGACACGGGACAACCCGATCTGTTTGAGATGAGCAAAGAAGAAGTAGATCAAGCAATGGTTGCTATTGCAGAGTCAGCTCAAGACAATATTGATAACGGAACATTTGAACAAGCATACGGATATCCTAATCCGGCAGAAGAAATTGAAATTACACCAGCCTTAATAAACAAAGCATTTGATAAGGCTTTATGGGGAGAGAAACAACCAATGTGGATTGGCGTAGATCCAGGCAAAAAAGGTGGAATTGTTGCTATATCAAATCAAGGCATAGTCGGTAAATGGGTTATACCATTGATCGGTGATAACGTCGATGCAGAAGGTATTTGGATCATCTTAAATGGACTTAAAGAAAAGCATAATCCTACCCTTATTTTAGAGGACGTACATAGTTTGTTCGGGATGAGTGCATCGACTAACTTCTCCATGGGGCATACTTTAGGAATCCTTGACGGTATCATAGCTGTAAGCAAGATTAAACTATCTCGTGTAGCCCCAAAAACATGGCAGAAGGAAATCTGGGAGAATAACGACATGGAATACAAACCAATTAAACCTGAGCAAAAGAAAGCCTCTGTAGACACTAAGCTGACCTCAATGAAAGCTGCACATAGATTATATCCAAACGCAGACTTTAGAGCTACTACAAGGTCTAAAAATGATTGGGATGGCATCACAGATGCTGTGTGTTTAGCTGAGTATGGAAGACGTAAAAATTTATAATTATGAGCAAAATAAAATCAATACCAGCAAAAGACGTAGAGAAATTAATAGGCACTTTAGAAAAAGGATTAAAGCTGTCTAAGGATACGTTTAATAAAGATCACTACGGTGCCTCTGCAATGGCCTACGGGAGTCTTACAGCTACAACAGAGCACGTAATTAAACAACTTAAAGGTGAATACCGAATTATTTAATCCATGACCGAAGAAGTAAAACTAATGGAGATAGCCATGAGAATGCAGAACATCTCCATCACCACAACCAATATAGAGAAGTTCATTAAGACCTATGAGCTCATTAAAGAGAAAGGCGATCAATTAACAATGAAGGATTTAATTAACCTGGAAACAAAATGAATAAAGCAGAAACTTTACACGAAAAAATAGATTTCTTTATCAGAGAGCAAGGTTATGATTGGTCTGTAGAGGGTATAATGGAACAATACGAAAAATATAAGAGAGGTGAATATATCTCTCATTCGGCTTCAAGAGTAGTTAAAGAGATAATTATTAAATTTGTAGAGCTATGACAACGCAACCGAACCAGTCCTTCAAAAACCACACAGCGATTAAAGTACTCGTTGTCTTTGAAGCAATAGTTCTTTTTATACTCGCTTTAGCAGCTTTAAATGATGTGGTGAAAATATTTTAGAAAAAAAGACACGACTTTATTTGGAATAACGAAAAACCACACTATCTTTGGGTATTGATCAGAGCGACCCTGGCAGGCGCAGACGATCACACAATAACCCCAATGATACATTAGAAGGGTTAGTAATAAAACAGATGTACTACAAGTCCTGCCAGGGTCCGAATCAAAGTACAATGTTGACATTACTAACCCTTTTATTTTGAAATACATCCAATCCAATTATTCACACAAAGTTTGGCTTCCCGTAGGATTAGTCAGAACAGCGAATGAAAAAGGTTGGCTAAACTCAATAAGTTATTTTACTCAAATAAGGGGGTTACATAAAAAAGGGGTTATTTATAACTTTACATTAAGAAGCCTTTCAAGAGCGATCAACTGTTCACCTAGCACATTATCTAAGCATTTAGAGATAATGGCTACAAACGGCTTAATCAGCTATAATAACGGAAACCTTTTGTGTACCGGCAGAGCAAAATTATTATTGCTATTTCCAGGAGCAGAATGTGCCATTAGAGTAATCAACAAAATAGCAGACCAAAAGACTCTCGTTAAATTTATACTCATAAAAAACAAACTCAACACTCAATATAAAATCACCAAGTTAAAGAAGGACATTATAAAGATTCATCACAGCAAGCGTAGCGACCCTAAAGGAACCAAAAAACTTTTAAAGGCCCAACAAAAGCTAAAACTTACCAACACACAGCTAGAAACTTCCATCAACGACGATTTTATTTTAAGTAACAGAAATATAGGAGCAACATTCAATCAATCTCAATCAACAGGACTAAGACTGCAAAAGAAATTCAACAAACTTAAACTTATCCGATCACAACGGAACTTTAAAATAGTTGAACCTTTTGCTATCCCTTACAGAGAATTTAGAGAACGTTACATCAGTAATAAATACCAGCATTCCAATAAGACAGGACTCGTGTTTAGATGCCTCCCAAATAAGATTGAAATAATTGCTTCAAGGCCGAGTAGGCTGATGAATAAAGTAGTATCCCAATAATTTGACAGTAAAAATCATATATAAAACCTAAAAAAGATGGAAATTAAATTTACAACAGACGGTAAGAAAGTAGTAGTTATCGGCAACCTTAACGCACAAGAGAAAATAGTGCAAGAGATTTTTTTAGTAAACAATATTGAGGTTCCTAGTGGAGAGAACTTTGTCGTTAAATCATTGCATGATGCTCCGGCTGTATCATGGAAAGAATCTGAGATAAAAAAGTTAGATGCTCTTTATGAAAGAGAAAGAAAAGCTCATGATAAGAGAATGGATGAGTTGAACAAGGGGTTAAGGAGAACTAGAGAGGAATTATCAGCTAAACTATGTTATGTGGCTAAGGCATTGAAAAATGTATCTGAGGAGAGCTTCAATTTAATTACTGACTATCTATGCGGTAACATAAAATATATCGTGGTGGAAGGGTACAAAACTGAGTTGATAGACATAGATAAATTTCAACAGTCAGAAAGCTACGATGGATATTGGGATAAGAGCAACTTAAGATTAATTTCTATTTATGGAAATGATGATGGTACGTTAACATTTAAGCAAGGACAGTATTCGGATGGGTCAGGCGGTAATAGGGCTTCTTTCCATCCATTTAAAAATTATGAATTGGCATTAGACAAATTTAAAGAACTTCTAGTTGCAAAAAATATTTCAGACGATACTATACTACAAGCAAAAGAATACGGTATAACATTAGACCCAGACAAATTATCGGCTTACAAAGAAAATAAGCGTCAATCGTATATCAAAAATATTGAGTCCGCTAATAAAAACTTAGAGTCTTATAAAAAAGCCTTAGAAGATATTGATAGTAATTAAAATTAATAATTATGACAGGAAAAGAATTTTTAGAGGAGATGGCTAACCAATCGAAGCTCCCTCCACGCTTTGATCAGAATGATGAGTTTCTAGCCGGACTTCTTGAGAAGTATGCTGAGGGTAAGGTACATTCTTCTGTAGAGCTTCATATGGCAGCGGAAGACCAATGCCTAGCTGTATTAAGGAATAATGGTATACTTGTAGAAAGTGGTATAATTAAGTTAAATATGAAATCCAAGGCTTTAATGCATCGGATGTCTCAAATTGCTATGTTTTGGCTAGAAGATAAATTCAACTACACAACCACATTTAATTATGATTATGAAAAATAAAAAGTCCTGTTGCCAAAAAAAGAACTTTAATTGATTAGCTATGGAACAATTTAACTTCATACCAGAAACCATTCATACAGCAGAACCAACTAAAGAATTTTGGTTAGCTGAAATGGAAAGATGTAAAGACCCATGGTATTATTATACTCACTATTGGACTGTAAACGGCAAAGCAGCACAACAGTACACAAAAGAACAGTGGGATTCAATGCAAAATTACTCATACAGTAGGAATTTCAAACGCAGATATACTTGGGACATGATGATGGTTGATAACGCTATTGAATATTTATCAGAAAGAGGTAAACCAAGGAGGAGGAGGAAACGTGAAAGAGAATAAAACGGTTACGTGCAAACATTGTGGAGCAATAAATAAGCACAACTCATTTCAGTGTCACACCATAAGGAAACCAATAGCAAAGTCAACCGAAACGAAGCCAAATAAGCCGATTACAGCGACTAAAAAGAAAACAAAGGAACTTAGCCTTAGTGCGCTAAAGAAACTCGCTACAATACTCTTTAATCGCTTCATACGTAAACGTGATGCTGAGGGTAGTCAGTTCAAATGTATTAGTTGCGGAGTCTATCAGCACATTGATGTTTGTGATTGCGGACACTATCGCCCAGGGACTATCCTTGAGTTAAAATTCAATGAACTTAACGCTAACTCGGAATGTGAAAATTGCAATCGTAACGACCCTAACCACCTAATCGGATACAGAGTCAACCTTATTGAAAAGATAGGATTAGAAAAGGTTTTATGGCTGGAGTCATTCAAGTACGGTCAAGCATTTAAAATGAGTAAACAGGATTATTTGGATATCATAAAAAAATATAAAGATCATGGATAAATTAGCAATGATAAAGAACTTAAATGAGGCTCAAGAAATAGTTAACAACTATACCGGTACAGCTATTTTTATTGGGTTTAGAATAGTGATAATAGGGACCATCTCAGTAGATCATTTTGTAGCCCAATACACAGAGTACGAAGTCACAAGAGAAGAAGCAAGCGAAACCATAAACAACATCGGTGCTCGTATCAATATGGAAAATGTAGTGTTTCAATTCAAGTGTTTTGGGCGACTTTACCTTATTAAACACCTCAATGACTTAAAAGTATAAATCATGGCCTTAGATTTAATACAGCAAGCTAGACAAATGTTAATCATTGACGACCTATCGGAGATCAACCCACGCTTCCGTCGGTTATTTCAATTTGACCCAACTCCGGTATATGAAGCTATATCTGATAAGATAAATGCCTACCAGCGCAATAACTATGTGCCGATGGAATGGGTATTCCCCTCTAACGAAGAAAAAATATGTAGGTGCGGTTGTGGTGCCAAATGTGAGGGTAGACGAAGTTCGTGGGCCACAGAGGAGTGTTCAATTTTCGGTAGACAAGTTTTGTGTATTTTGATCGGTAAGGCAGACTTTATAAAGGTAGCTTTAAATGAGGTTTACGATTATAGGTGCTGTAAATGCGGAAAGTGTTCAGACGACATCCCTGCAAAACCTAGTCAATACGGAATGATTTGCACACCTATTCATTTAGAGCACACACTTCCGGTTCATCAAGGTGGAGGTGCTTGTTGGCTATCTAATTTCACCTTTATGTGCGTTGATTGCCACAAAATAAAGAGTAAGTCCGAAAGGAGTAGAAAATAAATATCAACTTTCTCTAGGTTTTAAAAGACACGACGTTTACATTTGATTAAGAAAACAAAATTACCACCAACCAATGCTAACCTTAAAGGAAACACGTGTAAAAAACACCACCAGAAAGATGTTCTCTCAACAGGACCTAGAATATCTTGTGATGCACCATAAAACCTGTACTACAATCCATATGGCAAAAGCATTGGGTTTTAGTATCTTCTTAATCTATATGAAGCTCAGGGACTACGGAATGAAGCCCTACAGTCCACCAAGAAAGTTTCAGTCTAACCAACACTCCAACGCTAAGGTTGCTGAGGTCATGGAAGACTACTGCACTACATTTGACCCTATGACGGTTATCGGAGACAGACACAATGTTTCAGTCTACACAATTACCCAATGGATAACCAAACACATCCTCCCAAAGAAACAAAGCGAAACAACAGAAGTAATCACATTAAAATCAAAAGTATAAATATGAAAACAACATTTACCGACAAGTATCCAAACGAAACCTTAAAGGCTTTGAGTTGGAAACAACCATTTGCATCACTTATGTTGCATGGAAAAGTAGAAACAAGGGTATGGGGCTCAAAATATTTAGGTTGGGTTCTTATCTGCGCAAGCAAAGCACCTTACTCAAGTAAGCAATTAAGAGAAATATCAGGTGACGCTCAATTTAAGAGGATATATGACACCTTTCAAGGCGATACTTCTAATTGGTCAACTCAACCAACCGGAGTCGCTATAGCCATCGGTAAGCTTATAAATAGCCAACCAATGAACAGTAATGACTCTGAGAATTGTTTTGTACAGTACGTAAGTCCATGGTATAAAGAAGGAGCAAAAGGAACTACTAAAAAACAATTGTGGTGCCATGAATATGGAGAGGTACAGGCTATAGAACCTTTTGCGTGGCATGGTAAACTTGGATGGTCCACTGTGCCTGATACATTGAAATCAAAAATCATAATCTTATAAACCATGCAAGAAAAATTATTATTACAAGCAGAGCATCAGCTAAAAAAAGACCAGATAGTAGAAATGGCATCAAAAGTTGTAAAAGAATCAGAGGAAGATATAAGGGGAATGACTAACGTGCCAACTCTTTATTTATCGCAATTAGACACACTACTTTTTGAACTCGATCAAATCGATCATAAACTTAGATAGCAAAATGAAAAATATTATTAGAAAAATATCTATACGTGGTAAGCTAAAGTTGATGAGGTCTGACCAATATGTAATTTTAGCAAAACACTACCCGACATCAATTAATCCTCACAAAAATCCTAAGCATATTAATTCAATGATTAAAACAGGGCAAATAATCTATATATGAAAGACCAAAACAACTCAACCGATCAGCTTAAGGTATTAGGCTACGACAGCGTAAAGAATCAGAACAATGATCTGAGTCTTCGAAACAATCAACTTGAATCCAAACTCAAGCAAGCAACCGACATTCTCAGAGAGATCAAGCTGAATGTAGAGAAACACGGAGACTACTATATTGAAGACGACTCCGAGGTGATGACTGATATTACTAAACTATTGAGTGATGATAACTAAAGATTTTGAATTTAAAAAAGGTCAGAAGTTTTTGGTGCGTCAGTCGGAAAATAACGTGATACTTACGGTTATGGCTGTAGAAGATAAATATGCTATGATCAGATTTAAGGGATGCTTACCATTCGTGAAGTCCACAAAATCTTTGGTCGAATATTTAAATTCACTTACCTCTACATTAATGCTTAAAAACAAAATATGAAATACTATTCACCTCCAATAAAGGATACAGTCCTCATAATATTGGTTTGTCACTTTGTATTCTGTACAGCGTGGGATATAACACATCGTTTTAAGCCCTCACAAGCCACCCAACAACCCGAACCATGCCGTTGCCTCACTTACGAACAATTAGCCGCTTATACGGCTTTTATGGAAGTATATATAGACAGTAGTCAGAATGGACATAAATCAGATAGAAAGAGGTTTTCTGATTCGGTCGCCAAGTATCAAAATTTACTTAAAATCAAATAACATGGAAGAAACAAACAATCAGCAAGAGTTAAGAGTATTAGGGACCTATATGGCCGATCAGTTAAATACCCTAGTAAGACTCTGCTCAGGTCTATCAAAAGACTCAGGTTGGCACGATAAGCCTGTAGAGTTCGGGACAAGGATAGCACTTATCCATAGCGAAGCATCAGAAGCCCTAGAAGGACACCGTAAGGGACTTATGGACGATCACCTACCCAACAGGCCAATGGCCGAAGTAGAGCTTGCTGATGTAATCATACGGGTGTGTGACTTGGCCGGCATAGAAGGTTACGATTTAGGTGGTGCCTTGATTGAAAAACTAAAATACAATCAACAAAGGGCCGATCACAAAAAAGAAAACCGTGATAAAGACGGTGGTAACAAGTATTAATCAATTCAATCATAACAATTAAATCAAAAACAATGGAAAAATTCACGGAATTAAAAGACAAAGTAGCTTCTATGCAAGCGGATGTATTAAAGTTTTCAGAAGGAAACAAAGCTGCAGGAACCCGGATTCGTAAGTCCCTTCAAGAAGTAAAGGTTCTAGCTCAGTTGATCAGAACCCAGGTAACGGAGGCTAAGAACTCAAAGTAACAAAAGTAGTAGGCAAATAAGTTAATCATCATAGACTACTGCGAAATAGGCTATAAACCAGAGAGCTCTCCATAGTGGGGGCTCTTTAAAAGAAAAATGAAATGAAGCATAGGGATTATCAAGAAATGATGGACAACCCGTTAACTGTACAGCCAGAGGATATCGCTCAATATGCAGTTATGAACAGTGATGAAAACGACAGGAACAAGTATCAACAGATATGCGATCTTATAGCCACCTCTAACGCTGCTTATAACTTTGCTATAACCCACAGTAAAATGAAAGACTCAGAGATAGCGAACCTAAGATTTATTCATTTAAATACACTAGATAATAAGTAATATTACTATGAAATTTAATAACATAAAAAGAGCAAAGTCGCTAAGTAGGAATATGTCAATAAAATATCTATTTCACTTGCGTATGAATTATATAGGCAAGTCCTCAAATTCATATATAGAATATTATTACCACCAATTTAAAGCCATATGAAGCTAAGTAAAGACATAGTAGATAAAGGCATAATTGTATCCTATCCAATTTTTATGCTGTTGTTTATTTACTTCCTTGAGGATATGGTAAATCTAATGAGAGGACACGAAACGCTAGTATTCATTTCATTGATGATGACCATAGCTATAATCACTATTTATAATTTATTCAAATCATGAAAAAGATAATTCTTATATGCGTAATCCTAGTATTATGCGCTAAAGCCCAAAGTCAAACACAAGTTAGTTCTAACTTTAAAATAATTGGATCATGGACAGAAACCCATAAACACACATACCAAAAGATAGATACACTTAAAACGCCTCGTGGTACAGAATACCGGTTTAATAAAGCATATATGACTATTACTGTTGAAAGAAACGGTAAAGCCGTGAATGATACCACAATAAATGACTCCTTAAATACCATCAGATGTTTGTTAAAGCAGATAGACAAGGAAAGAGCCACAATCGATCTGTACAAAAAGTTAATCCTTAAGCTAGAAGTAAAACCAAATGACAAGAAAAGCTTATCAATACTCAAAAAGCTTGGTTACTCTGTAAAATAAAAAAGGAGGCCTAAAACCTCCCTAATTTAAAACTTACTATCCGCTGATCGAATATTCTTTCGACTCCAATACACATAAGCCAAGATAATAGCTAAACATAAAAGCCCTGCGAGAATCCATTTTGATCCAAGGTTTTTAGCCACCGTCTTATCTGCATCCACTAATTTACTCTTGGTCTTCACAATTTTAAGTTCATAAGTAGTCGTCCGGATATCTAGCCGGGTTTTGATCTTGTAACTCCACCAAGTCTTTTTATTCGATGTGCTTGACTTCTTGCTCTTGTCAACTGTAGTCGTTGTCCGGTCTTCAAATAGCTTCCCGTCAGGCCCATATTTCTTCACCGACTCCGTAGTGGTCACGTCATTGTGTTGCTCACTAGTTTCCTTACTGTCCTCTCCGCCTTTATACTCTTCATTTGACGCAATATTAGCCTCTGTAGAGGACTTTTCTTTCTCTTTGGAGTAAGTGGTCGCAAGATTAGATTTTCGTGTCCCACAAGAGCTAAAAGCCGTAGCTAAAGCAAGTCCAGATAAAAGTATCCAAACAATGTAGACGTTTCTATTTACTTGCATCTTCTGTGGGTTTAGTTGGTGAAGTAACCGGCTCAGTCGTAACAGTAGCGGAACCATCAGGACTTACCTCTGTCGTTGTCTTTTGATCATTGAGTGGCAGCTTGTGAGATCCTGCAAAGTAAACTCCAAATATGCCGCCAAGTATAGTACCGCCAATCAAACCAATAATGAGAGTAAGTATTTCTTTCTCTGCACCCCAATTCCGTAGAATGTAATAAATAAGAAAAGCAGTCACAACACTCCAAAAGTACGCTAGTATAGCACGAGGTGTTAGGTTTTCGTTGTTAAAGTTCATGGTATATATTTTTTAAGCTAATTCGATGTGTGGTGCGTCCTGAAATGTCTTCCAATAGAGGCCAGCAACTACCGGAACGTTTAAACACTTCGCAGTAGCCATTATATGCGCTACAATCACTTTAAATTCATTGGTGGCATTCCAGTCTATCTTTCCATTAATATACGGTACAAAGTCTATTGCGTGGCCGTATCCATCTGCTTTAACCTGGTGATTACTTTTGTTGGTTGTTCCGTTTTTTTGAGTAACTATATTTCCAAGAGGTTTATTTGTACTCTTACCATCAGGATTAACTTTCGTCCTGCCCAATGCATATAGGTCTTTTTGTTCTTGTGTGGTCCGTACTCCGTAAACTATTGAAAAGTCCACGGGAGTCTCCTTGATCGCCTCCTTAATTACTTTTACCAGATCAGGATGTACGCCTTGAAGTTTCTTTAAGGATGCTTGCCCTAGTGTTGCCATATTATTTATGTTTTTTGTTTCTTTTCTTCCCTGTATGCCATTTGTTATGACAGGACTCACATAGCGTCCGTAAATCACCTAAGTGTTCATGCTCCCTAGTGTGGTGAATATAGGTGTCGTGGTGTATATGGAGTTTATCTATAGAAGAGCAAACCCTACACCTAAACCCATCTCTAATTAATACCAATTTGCGAACAGATTTCCAGTAATTGCTTTTTAGAAATGCATTATAATCTTTATATTCTCTCTTTACGGGTGGAGATTTTACTTTCCTTTTGCTCTTTTTAAAGGATGCAAGTAGTGTCTTGTGTTTTACTTCGGTTACGGTAAGTTTTATTTTCATACCATAAAAGTACAAATTATAGTTCCATATTAAGCTTCTTTCATTTTTTTATCAGTGTACCGGAAGTAAGCAAGAACCATACTCCAAGCCAAAGGGCTCAACATTAAAAGAAATATTGGCCTATTGAATATTGAATTTCGCATAAGCTGTCCTATAAGTGTGATGTTGATAAAAAACAGAACTAAAACCAAAAGTATGTAAAGAAAATAAACAGGATTTGATTTTAACCACCTGATACCCCTGTAGTCTTTATGGAACGCTAACCTGGCAAAACTCCAATAAATTCCGTACTTCATTCTTTTAATTCTAATCATCAAATGCAATATCAATAGCATGATAACCGTAATATTAATTATATGTAGCCAGATTAAAAGTGTCATATTAGTCCTCCTTTGGTTTTGTGTCCTCGGCAATAACCCTTTGTATCAACAATCGTGCGTAACCACTCAACCCCATTTTAAATACCTTCTCAAGCAAACCAACTATGAATACACTAAACAAAGAACAAAAAAATAAATAGTACTCTAACTTTACATGAGGTGTGTAGTCTCTCCAAACAAGCACACTTAAATAGCATAAACCCAAGCTAAATAGGGCCCCTACAATCGATCTTTTCCATGTAAGGGTATCATTGTTCCACTCTATCGCTATTCGTAGCAACAAACCCATTAAAACAGCCAAACCTGAACCAATATAAAATCTAATATCCTTTGCGTCAGAAAAAGTAAATAGTGCATTAAGGATTAAGAAGTTCGCAATAGAATAGCATAATTTCACCACGATGTTCATTTGTTAGGTTGTGAGAAAGTTAATTGATATGCCGAGTACAATAAGAATACCGAAAATGTGATCGCTGTAATTCCTCCAAACAAATCAGTATTATATACAATCCATGGCTTTTCCATCCAGACGCAATACAGCGTGTATACAGCTCTTCCTGCAGTCATTAAACAACAATATTGAAGGAATAACCTCTCTATCTCTGTCATTGGCTTAGGAACTAATATAAAGAGGCATAGAGCGACAATAAACACTAGGATAGTCATTTGCCCAACTCCATACATAAACAAGCTCATATCCCCTGTATAAAGGCAATACAAGATTGTCAATAGAACATAGGCAAAGCAAGCCGCAGTCCTCACTAGTCTTCCTCAGATTTAACTACCGATACGGGTTCTGGTTTGATTGGATCTTTGATCACTGGCTTTGGGACACATTGTCCTGACTCTGAATTACAATTAAATCCTTGGGGGCAGTCGTTATTAGTGACACACATAGCTATTTGTTTTAAAGTTTACCAAATATAGAAATAAAGATATAAATAAAAAGAGGTTCTACAACCTAAGCCATAGAACCTCCACAATCTGACGGAGTATTTTATAATTTTATAATCAGATAATCTATAGTTAAGTTCAAAGTACCCAACAATGGAACGCTTGCAAAGTTGACTGTAAATTTAGTACCATCAATCGTAGATACCCAACTTGGCACAGCAGCGTTTGGAGACCTAGCTTGTATGTAAACTTGTGATGGAGTAAAAGGTAACCCATGATTTATGTTGTATGCTGTGGTAAGTGTCAATGCGCTGAACGTGATTGTACCCTTAATAGTATTGCTGTTAGCTGCCCTTTTCCAACGCCCCGTTGTAATATTTGTAACCTTAATAGTAATGAACGAATCATCAGCATCAGTACTTGTCGAGTTCCAGTAATATAAACCACCATTCCCATCTCCAACAGCAGTCAAGCCTTGGAGTAGTACCTGGACATTAGAACTGCCACCCATAGCCCTTAGATCAGTTAGTGTACCAAATGATTTGCTTGCAACATCTGTTACTTGAGCATTTACTAGAATAGGGAAGAATAATAAAAATGAGAAGAGTAATTTTTTCATGATTTTATGGTCTTAATTGTATAGAGTATAATAGATTTGTTAATCCTGATGCAGGTGCAACAGTGTAGAAAATATTCACATTTGTAGCATCCGTAGTGACATAGCTTATGCCCGCACTTGCAGCATTTCTCGCTTGAACAATACATGCACTTACCGACGATATACCTGTTTTTCCATGAGCAATAGATATAGTCGTAGATGAGCCATTACCAGAAGCAGCGTAGTTTTCAAAAGAGTAAAAATCTGATGTGAGAGCGACTATACCGTCTTTATCTTGAAAAGTCTGTATCCTTGGAGTTGTTATTGTAGCTGCCTTAAAGCTTAGACTATTAGCGCCTCCGAAATACCTTAAGAAAGGGGCGGAAGCATTAGAATGAGAAAGAACAACAACAGGACTCGTATTCGTATTAGAGGTATTACTAAACTCCATTGAGGTCCCTGTTCCGTTATTACTAGAAAAAGCAACTGATGATGAAGAACTCGTGTTTATGTTAACAAGATTAGTGAATAGACTCGTTCCGTTCCATGATTTATTACCCGATACCGATTGAGCACTTGTAAGGTCTACAAATGCACCCACTGTTTTTGCATCTACTTGGGCTTTTGTATAGCTGTTTAACACTGATCTTACTTGGGTAGTATCCACAGCAACCGTATGAACAGGAGTCGTCGTTGGGTTCGCAACACTAGAGGTAATACCATAGCCATCAACCTTTCCAAAGGAAGTGACTCCTGTAGCAATTGTCCAAGTTCTGTTTGCACTTAAATCAAATGTAACCCCATTTATAGTTAATGTTCTCGACAAAGGTGCGTAGTTACCAAGAACCCAAGGCTCAGTTGCGATTAATTGGTATGCTGTACCGTTGTGAACCCCTAACTTATTTGTAGTAGGGAAATAGTCAAGATTACCAGAAGTATTCTGTACAGCAGCCGGAACGTCTTTACGAGGAACTCTTATGCCGTTAACAAAATCTGTAGGCGTATTATTAGGCGTCTGTGCTTGAACTCCTATTGAAAAGAGTAAAAGGAATATGAGTGTTTTATTTTTCATCTTTCTACTATTATTTTTTTATTATTATTCAAAATAAAAACATGCCTAATACCCCAAGTTCCAAAATCAACGCTCTCTTGTATGTGTTCAGAAATACGCCCCCCTTTTGTTTCATTATTAAAAATAGTATCGCCATTTTTTAATTCCAATAGAGTTTCATGATTTAACTCTTGTACATTGTATTTTTTCATAATTATGGAGTTTTAGTCTGGTAGAAGTTTGTGGTTTGAATAATTGAAAATAATTGTGGTGCAATAAGGTTAGTCCTTGCGCTACCTGATGGATGTAATCTATTGCCTGCTGACCTTTCTGTATTAGCAAAATTAATATCTGTAGTTGGGGTAGCACTTAATGAAAAGGCTTGAGATTGGTCATAAAAATAAACTCTTCTACTCGTACCGCCAAGTGTTGCATCATTTGCTACAGCTTGAATCGCATCTCTATAACTTTGAAGTGTTGAAACTCTTCCTGGAGTATCAGAAACAGAGGGAGCTAAAAACACTAAAGAGGCGCCCCTATATCTGTAATTGCGATATCTTATTACATCTAAAAGATTAGATGTAAAAGTAGCTAACGGAATAGCCCCTTGAGCAGTATCAGCATCATTCATCCCATAAGAAACAATTATGCAATCAACATTATTAGTGTCATAATAACCTGTACGAATATTTCTTAATAATGAATTTGTATTTGTGCCACCTAAGCCCTTATTTATCATTCTAGCTTTAACTCCGTTGTTTTCTAACAATCGCTTTAAAGCTCTCTCCCATAACCACCAACTAGTATATGGATTTCCATCAGGGTCAGTACCCATTGCATACCAACCGGTACTGTCGGTCATCAAAAGTACATTAGTGGTGGCATCAAAATCAAAATCAGAAGTAATATTGGCACCTATGATTCTAAAAGTACAGATAGGCGCTACACCATCAACTGTTGCTGTAAATTGCCATTGATAAGCAGCTCTTTCGTAAAGAAAATCAGGTAAATCGATAGTATGTTCACCTGCTGTTAAAAACATAGAATACTTAAATAAGCCCCCGTTTTGAGCTGTTGTTGCACCCGCATTAGCTCCCCATGACGATGAAAAGAAACCAGTTATAATGCACTCAGATGAAACTGAAACTATAACTTTTCCTTTATATAAAGTTTTAAATGGGCTTAGATTTGAAACGCCTGCTGTGCCTAGGTCGTTTAACGACTGAAAAATTATAGTACCCCTAGTAATTGTAGGACGAGTACCGGCTGGATTATAAACGAAATCATATGTGGCAGGTTCAAATGCCGCTGGATTTGATTCTTTTAAAAGTTGGATTTCAGTGAAACCCGTTTTTGTTATGTCTACTGGAAAACTCATATTTTAATCATTAAAGTTAATTGCTAATTGTGCAGGTGTAGGTGTAAATGTAGGAACATATCTATATGCACCTTTTTTACCACCCATATTCTGATTATCTGTTAATACGTAATAGGTAATAACCCTATTTCCACCCCATGTTGGATGAGTAACTATGTCTGAATAATTTTGAACTATTGGAGAGTCACTGAATGCTACTCCACCAGATATCCCCTGATATTCTCCCCAAACAGTTTCTCCATAAAAAGGAACAGAAGAAGTGACCACTCCTGTTATCGTATCTAAACTTACCTTTCTTGTTGCCTCATCAGCCACTCCGCTAATTCTATACGCTACACCGTCTTTAAAAAACGTTTTGGTGTATTGACCTATCAATTGTGTTAAAGTGACTGTAAAGCTTCCGGATGCGGTTATAACTTGATTTGTGAGTTTACTGTCATTCAGGTTGATTTGGTTCTGAGTGTAAGTGGTGTCTGCTTGACGATTTGTGATCTCTAAATCTATTTTATCGTCTAAATTCTCATCCCTGTTGGAACGAGTCTCTCTTTCTGTTTGAAGCTCAAGTTTGGTCGCTAAAGAACTTAAGTCCTGATCTCCGGTATTCACCCCACTCAAATTAGGAGCAGATATGTTTCCTGTGAATACCTGTCCGTTAATGTTGGACTTGTTCGCTAATCCTGGAACTGTGGGTAAATCGGCTGTACCAGATAAATCTCCTGCTAACTTTACTTTACCTTTTACTACAGTGGATGCATCAGGCGTAATGTCCGTACTTGTGGCTTCGATTACAAATGCAGTAGTGGCTATCCTTTGACTATTATCTCCACTTGCTGGTGTTGGCGCTGTTGGTGAACCCTGAAAGTTAGGAGATGCTAGTGGTGCTTTTAGTCCTAATGCTGTATTTTGGGCTGTACTTATGGGCTTATCAGCGTCAGATGTGTTGTCAACGTTTCCTAAGCCTAAAGAAGACTTTGTTTGATCTCCTGTGTTTGTTCCTGAAAGATTTGGTGCTGATATATTTCCTGTAAACGCCTGACCACTTGTATTAGCTTTCTGACTTACAGCCGTATTAGTGGCATCTAAGCTACTTTGTTCTGCTAACCCTGTTACTGCGCCAACTCTTCCGTTTACACTCTGTACGGGAGCTGTAGGCGGTATGGTGGGTTTATCTGAAAGGTCATTGTAACTACCTGTCTTAGCCACAACAGCCAGGCTTTGATCTAAATCTTGTAAGGCCTCATTAACATCTAATACTTGGCTTAAAGCTGAATTTGCACTTGACTGAGCTGTGTTTATCAAAGTAAGTAGGTCAGCGTTGAATCCATTTATATCATCCTTATCGTAATAGTTTGATAGATCAACTTCAGGCACCAACAAATAAGGGTCTTTATTCTTATCTAAAATAAAAATATCTGATCTATCAGCGTTAGTGGTGCTTCGGACAAAAACTACCATCGTTTCATATCTAGCACCAAAAGCCTGGACAGTCATAAACTCTGACATATCTAGGTATGGTCGCCAACCGCCAGTAGCGACTACAAAGCGGCCCCATCGATTATCGACAGGCTTCGGAGAATTTATTTGGAGATTGTCATTGTAAGGTGAAAGGGCCAAGGTACACTGTATTAAAGGGTTATAAATTAAACTGTTTGAAATCTAATACCTGATGGTTGTGCTTTATTATAGGTTGTAAGAAAATTAGTCGTATGCACTCTTAAAGGAATAGCGCCACTGACTACTGTCCCTGCTCCCCAAGTATCCTCATCTGTTCCAATAGGCCCAAACAAACTCAAGTCCGCAATATCACTCCACCTGTTTTTAATCGGTTCATCACTCGGATAGGCAACTTTCAAAATAGCTAAAGAGTTTACCAAAAAAGGAAAATTAATTTGACCATTAGGAAGAAAAGCAACTTGATTCCAGGTTCCGGTTATTGTTGCGTAAGAAGGAATAGTAAAATCAGGGCCACTTGACCAGTAAGCAACTCTAGCTGTATCTTGAGTGCCTGTTAGCATAACCGTATCAGAGGCTGTAAGCCCATTAGAATCCACTACAGTGACTTTGAGGTTAATTTGTCCGTCTGAGAAATTTGATACCGTTAGAACGGCTGTATTGGCTCCCGATAGGTTGGCTGAACCACCACTGATCTTTTCCCAAAGAACGGAGACAAGTGTTCCGGAACCAAGGGTGATGTTTGCGGTGAATACTGCAGGTGTTCCGACTTCTACGACTTGGTCTGCTCCTGCGCTAACTGTGGGGGGAATTTTAACCGTGTAGTCCCCAATAATCGTTAACATCTGTTCTACATTTCCTTTTGCAGCATCATCATAAGAATCAATAAACACTTTATGGTTGATTGCTATCATAAGTGTTTGAAGACAACGATAAGAGCGAGGCTCACAATCTATGCAACCTCGCTTTAAGTCATTCAGCTTTTCATCAGCTAGATTGCTGAAATATTCATTGCCGGCCTGTACCTGCAACAAAACGTCACTAGGAAACTCAGCCATTTGCTATATTAAATAAAAGTTTGTAACTCGTTTCTACATCTGACTTGTACCTTTCGGTGTTTGTCGCCTCATCGTAATCAAAGCACTGAATAAAAGGCAATGCTTCGTTAATAGCCTCTTCTACGTATTTAGGTTTACAACAACCGTATTGATTGATCAAGTCGCTTAGCATAACCATTACCGTCTCACGAACCTGAGCGTAGTTAGTTGACGAATCAAAGGTGTAGGATGGGTATGTTGCCATATTAGCTGAATTATTAAAGTTTCAGTAAATGTAGAAATTTTATTTCAAAACTAACTCCTCCCTTGTTACGTCGAAATAAATGTTTTGTAGTTGATGTACCCACTGAATCTCGTTTATTATATGCGGCTTTACCATGTACCATCCTAAAAGGTGGTATTCTAAAAATACACCATGCCATCTGTTATTATATGTCGGTACATCTAAGTGTTTTTTTAAAGTTACATCTGTGAGTACAAAATCAAATTTTAATAACCATTCCTCGGTTAATGGTATACCTTCAATCTCAGCTACCAATAAAGGGATACGCTGAAAAGGTTCTTCTTTAAACTGAACAAGCCCACTTGGACCAAATATATTCATCACTGTAACTACCTCGTTATTTTTAAATAAAAGGTTTCCGGTTTTCAATTCGTTAGTTTTCATATCATTCTATTATTAATTCATCTTGTTCTACCACTTTATTCTTCTCCGCAAGCATCTTGCCTTTCAATACCTCAATCTCTTCTTCTAAGCCATTCAAACGTGTCTCATCGAATACTTTATCCATTGTGCGCTCAAGTTCGCTTGTAGTGACTCTAATGCGTCTTATTTTGTCTTTCAATTGATCGGGTTCATCTTTAATCAAATCAAGTTGCCATTGAATGTCGTTGATCATGCTCATTCCCTGATTGGTGTTCACTTGTCTTCCGCTACCATGGATGTTTTCAAAGATACCGATCTCCGGACAAGTATAGCTCAATACCGGATATGGAATCATGCCTTTTGTTTTCTTGCTGTACTTTTCTGCTGTGTGGATCTTTACGTTTACTTTCACATCGTTGATCAGAAACGAACCCATCACGACTCCTGTTGGGCTGTTGATATAAAGCTCCATCAAAGAGTCAACGTAGGTGTCGCAAGCTGTACCAAACTGTTCTGCGTACTTTTCTTTGCCGGCTTGCATGAAGACAAACCTATTGGGGAAGAACTCTTTCACTACTGAGGAATATTTTTGTTGTTCAGCAAGTTCTATTTCTAATTTACCAATGTCTTCTAAAGCATAATTCAGTTGTCTTTGGGTTTGAACTTGTTTTGCGAAGTGGTTGTCTCTTTTCATGCGCTCAGATTTCAAGCGATTGTCAAGCATCAATTTAGTCATGGCATGAGGACTATCAGATAAGTGGGCCATCATCTCATCGAAAGTCATTTGAGCTTCGTCAGCAGCATCTTCCATAACCCTATCTACTCCCTCACCTTTCATAATTTGGTTAATGAACCTTTGTTTGGTTGCAAGACGTTGAAATGCTGCGCTGTCAAGGGTTTTCTCCACTCCGTAGGCAAATATGTGTATCTCTTTGTTTAAGTTTCCCTGACGCTCTATACGACCGTTACGTTGCTCGAAATCCATAGGTCTGTTCGGTGCGTCTACATGGTGAAGACCAATCAATCTTTTTTGAGCATTCACCCCCACTCCCATTCTTTCTGTGCTCCCAAGTAAGAACTTTATCCTGGCAGCGTTGGCATCAGCAAATAATTGTTCTGCTTTTTCGGCTTTGTCGTATTTAGGTTCCGTTAGTATAGCGATCTCGTGAGGCTTTACTCCCTGTGCTATGAGTTTTTGTTTGATATCATTGAATAGGTTGAACCTTGGCATTCCATACGCAGGGTTGGGTATTTGGCAATCTTCGTCTATAAAAGGTTCTTTTGGTTCCGGAGATTGGTAAAGGTCGGAGAATATCATTTGAACAAGTCCTGTCTCATGGTAAATCCTCAATGCGTGTCTGATTACTTGGTTGACTTTACTATTCGGAACGTCTTTGTTTGCAGGACTGAGTAACCGTAAGTCAATAGAGGCCTGTTTAGCCCTTCCAAAGACCACCAAAGGAATGTAGCTATACTTTCTTCTATCCATACCTTCCAGTTCGTCATACCACTCTAAAAGCTCTCTAAACTCCTTAATTTGTAAACGTAGCTCTTCTGACTGTTTAATAATCTCTTGTTTGATCTGGCCCCCATGTAATTTAGGAATCATATCATTCAAATGGAACTCAGCTATATCCTCTTTCAATACTACGTCTGTACATTCCCTAAAAGCTGCGATAAACTCAGGTAAGTTCTGGAATTTAGCAAACCTGTTCTGAATTTTAAACGTACCACCACCTGTTTGTTCTAAAGAAGGTATCACTTGTCCGAATGTCTTAGCGAATTGATCGAAGTGTTGAATACCAATTTTCTTTAAAATATCAGGACGAACATATCTGATCATGGTCCATGCCTCTGCCATCGTATTACTGATTGGGGTGCCTGTATAGACAAGTGTGTTTCTTCCCTCATTATGTTGCTGTACCCAACGCATTTTTAGGAGTGTAGATTGACTCCGATTACTCTTCTGTACGTCAATCCCCTTTACGTTTGCTAATGCGGTATAAATTCCGCCTAAACGTTTATAACGGTGAAATTCGTCAATTAAAAGAGCATCTACACCAAGGTCTTCAAAGTTCAATAAAGGTTTGCTTCCGTCAACTTGTGAAGCTAATTCTCTAGCATTTCTTCTCTGTTCTTCATTTATCTCAATATCACCTAAGTCTTTTCTTAATCCACGCAACTGCCTGTTGACCGAAGCGTACTCTTGAGGCATTACCCTCTTATCGATATTATAAAGAACTTCCTGCACTTCATTAATCTGATCGGCAAGTATTTTCTTTTGTCTGTCCAAGTCATCAGGTATCATATCAAACTGAGAGGCAGGTAAAATGATTGCATCCCAATCCTGATCACGTATCTTGTAATAGAGCTCTGCCCTGTACGCTGTAGTCAATTCTAAGCCTGTAGGAGCGAGGATATTTGCGTCAGGGTATAAATCCATGAACGAGGCTATAAATTGTCCACGTGTCTTGTTTTGGACTACGATCATTGGTTTGGTCGCTTTGCCCAATCTACGCAGTTCCATTGCCGTTGTAATAATAACTAGAGTTTTTCCAGAACCAACAACATGCGCAAATAAAGTGCTGTGATTTAACCCTCTGATGACTGCTGCCTTTTGATGTTTGAGTAAATAGATGTGAGTTGAAGCACCTGGATAATGAACCAAATCTGGAATCACAAAATTACGGGTGACTCTGGAATTAAATATCTCGTTGTACTCTTTCTCGGTGCTCTCTTCAATATCCCTGTTGGCTCGAATAAAAGCCTGGAATTCATCTTGCATTTGCTCTTGCATTCCCTGAGCTGCTGCAGTCTTATCGAGGTTCTTGGTTGTCTTTCCGCTCTTAGTCTCGCTGATCGTTATTTGCTGGTTGTTTAAAGTAGCGTTTAGAATTTCAAGTCCGTTCTTTCCTCCGGCTGCATAGGTCATTTTAATTTGTGGTCCACCACTAAAGTAAGCTGTAGCTGAATATTTGCCTGTCAACTCCAAATACTGAATCTTGACTTTGGTCTTGAACATATCTGTAGCGAACTTCTCAAACACCTCTTTTGGAATCCATGCTGCACCAAGTGAATATTGAATGAAAGCAGAGGGTATCTGTTCGGGTTGAACTTCTTTAAGCTTCTCTACATTTCTAAGGAACATAGGATTGTTTATAGCCGCTTCTTCGGCTTTAATCAACTTGACTCTTACATTACCTGACAGGTATTCATCAGGTGCTTCTAACACGTTGTTTTCAGGGTTGTAGAAGACTAACTCCTCAGCAAGCAATTGGTTCTCCACTTCCTCTGAATCTAATCCTAAAGCTTCTGATATGTAGTCAACATCAATGGTGTTCTTGTAATTCAAGCAATCTCGGACGACTGACTTTAAAGTGATTGGTTCGGGGCTAACGTCGTGATTACCGACACCAGGTATAGGTTCGATTACAGGTTCAGGCACCACCTCTTCCAACTTCTCAAGCGTAGGAATGTATCTTGGGTTCTTTTTGGTTAGCTTTTCTTTAGCCTTTAACAAGAGGTCATAAAATAATTCTTCGCTATGCTTCTTGATATAGCCCTGTACTTTCGATTTTGCAGCCATTACAGCCACTTCCATCGTTGTTCCGGTACTAAGACTGCTCCCGCTCATTCCCTCGCTTACAACCCATCCATTGCCTTTTAAAGCTAAGTGTACGTAGAAGTCGCCTTTGAGTCCCAAGTCCGCTTCATAAGTCTTTTCTATCGGAATCCAATTACCTGTTTCTTTATCCACCACATAAGCCTGATCGCTTGTTCTTTTTTGATTGAGGTAAATTGACTTGGATGTTTTTTGGAGTAATTTGTCGTATAAGCTCATGCTATTTATTTATTCTGTTTTTCCAATTACCACCGCAAGAAGAGCAACGATTATAATTTTTATCTTTAATTGAATATTTACACTCACAAGGTATAGTAGCCAATATAGTTTTGTAATTCTCACCGAAGGAGAGTATTGCTTTTAATACGGCTTCTTTTCTTTTCTCAGTCCAAGCAGGTAGACTATCAACAAAATATTCCAAGCATTTTTCGGCTTCTAATTTTAATTTTTCTTCTTTTGTCATGGTACTAGTTTTGTTTAAAATGGTAATTCATGTATATCTTGGTGATCTTGATTTTTGTATATAGTTTTAGTTGGCTTTTTAATAAACCATTTTCTGTACTCTTTCCATTTAAAAAACCAGACTATTTTTTGGATAAAAACTAGTGGTGTCATTATTGGCCCACAAGCACACGATGATCTCATCATCTTCATAAAAACCCTTCGATTATAAAATAACATCAACCACAAACCACATTCAGTGGCTAAGTAATATTTAGGCGTTTTATGGGTGATATATCCTTGTATAAAATTTACTTTAGGTAAATCTTTATCTGAATAAATGTATTTTCTTTCACTGGGAGTATGAAACTGATATTTGCCGAATTGGTACTTTTTAAGTATCACATAGAAATTAGAATATATTCCAGTTCCACAGCAATGCCAACAAATATCTATCCCTCTATATCCATAATACTTACCCGTACCATCACAAGTATAACAGCTTTTTGTTATGTGTTGATAGTCGTCATCTACACGATCACCATACCTTTCTAATAACATGCTTTTTAAAGCATAAAAGTCATCCTTTGGATACGGCACAGACCTATTGGCATAATGCAATAATGTAGATAAAATGAATTTTTTCATAAAAATGATTAAGGCTTACCCGACAAAAGGAGGTGAGAGTCCAGATGCCGAGTAAGCCCTATTAATGTTTTTAATTGTGTCTCTCACCCCACAATGTTTTACTTACACTTCAAACATAGGAACTATTTTTAAATTCCCACTACTTTATTTTGAATTTCTTTTTTTCCTCAAATCTTCTTGTGCTTTTTTGATCGCCTTTTTAATGTCGGCCGGAGAAAGGTTCTCATCACCAATAAAAGGAGTCCCTTCTTCTTTAACCCCTGTAGCACCTAGCAACCAATCAGCAAAGCCACCTTTATAGTAACCATTAATAAATCCTTTGGAAGCCTTGAAGTCTGCTTTGCTTGGGTTCTGAATAAAGTCGTTCTTTAGCTTCTGTTCTTGTTGACCAAAGTTTGATAGCGCAGATATGTAAGGAACGTTTGTTCTTCTACCAATCAATTCTCCCATAGCACCCCAAGCCTTCTTTTTGTCAGCCTCATTGTCCTCCGCATATCCTTCGTAGAAGTTCTGTGCTGCAGTCTTCACTTTTAAAGCGTCAAAGTTCTGTCTGCTACCAAATACCTCAAACACCGCTTTAACCAAGTCCTTTCCACTTTCATCAGCAGCCAAAGCAAGCGTGATCGGAACAGGTTGTAGTTTGTTGATCAATTTACGGGCTTCTGGATGCTTTTTAAGCCATTTAAGGTAATCATCGTCATCATCTATAGCTTTTAATGCTAGTAACGCTGAAAGTCCTGCAAACGTCCCTATAGCCATCCTTCCATACATCCTGCTTCTTTCTGCATTCGCAGCCAGGTTCTTTTGTAAATCTTTCAACCCCTCTTTGGTAGATAGGTCGATTGGTTTCTTAGATACCCCAACATCACTTCTTAAAAATTCTGTAGGTAATCCGATTTTTTGAAGTCCAAGGATAGTCCAATTCGTTCCCCCTCCAACAAAAGGATTGACAATGTTTTTAGAAAGAATACTTGTTAAATTAAGGATAGCTGCAGTGCTGTAGTCTTTGCGTTTAAGTGCCTCTTGAAGCCTGACTTGAATGAGCTCATTGATCTTACCCACACCGTCTGTAATGATGTTGTTAGACTCGTGACCGATACTTTTACCTGCGGTGTGGTAGCCGGCTTTAAAAGCAGCCTCCATGGTCTTTGCATCCATAGCACCACCATTTACCAAATTGTCTTTCACAATGTCATTAGCCACCCTTAAAACGTTTGACTCCGTAGAACGGATTAACTCTTTGCCACCTGCTTTATTCACGTCTTCTATGATTTGTCTGGCTACCTTTTTACTCTCTTCAAACGACTGCCCTGTCAAGGCTTCTGACACGTACTGTAAGGCATTCTCTTGAGTCATTGAACCATTAGGGTTGCTTGGGTCAGTAAGTATCCTGAGAAGGTTGTGAGTGAACTCTTTTTCAGTCCTTTTGATCTTAAAGAATGAATCGGCTGCATCCAGGTAAATCCTACCGCTCAGTACGGCTGTAGCTAAAGTGTATAAAGGTTTCTTAGAAAGACCATTTACAAAATCTTCAACGGTGTTCTTACTGGTGAACGGATTACCAACACCACCATATTCATCACCACCTCTCAAAGTAATGTCCTGATAAATAATCTTAGATATTTGTGATCTTCTTTGGGCCAATTCTTTCGTATCCCACTTGCCTTTTTTGAAAGCGTCCTGCAACTGAACTTGAAGGTCATTGACCTTCCCGGAAAACGGGTTCTCTATAAGTTGACTCATTTTAACCAACATCATTCGCTGCATGGCACTAAACAGATTCTTAAGTACATCAGAGGTTTTAAAGAACATATTACCCTCTGCAAACTGAACCTTTCTGATCACTCCGGATATCCTGTTTTTAATATCGGTTTCAAGAGCAGCTAAAGCTACATCAGACAGTCGGGTGCCATCAGGCTTCCTCGTATCCATCAGTTGCGCTAAAGACTTGTTTAAGGCTTTAATCTCGTTGAACGCATCCTGACTGATTTGGTTGATACCTAAAGCGTTGTTCAGGATATTCTCATACGTAGCAGGGTCACTGTCGTACAATCCCAAATTATAAAGCTCAGCAAGTCTTCTCGCCAAAGGTTTAGTTTGGTTACCCCTGATCGTATTTCTTCGGTTCAACTCGTTAATTGACTTCTCAATTATACCAGCGTGGATATCGTTGTAATCTTCTTGGAGTTGTTTTTCAAACCCATCAATCTCTGCCTGAGAATACCCCTTGCCTTTGAATGAACGGTTCAGGTTTTCCTTCATCGTATCAAAACTTCCCTCAATACCTGTTAGCTTCCTCCAATCCAGTACATTTCTTTTCTCCTTACCGTTTTTGGTTTTTACATTGATTTCTTTGCCATACCCTGCGTCAATCAGTTCCTGTTTTAATGAAGCCTCTACAGTTGTGGTTTTAACTCCTTCCTCACTAAAACCATTAAGCATGTCTTGACGGAAAGCATCTTCCTCCCAATTCTTACCATGCTGTTCCCTGATTTTTTTAATCCCCAATTCAATTGCATCAGCAATATCCACCCCTGCACGAATAGCCGCTTTAATCGTTGTGATACCAGCGTCAATGATCGCAATAGGAACTCCAATGGAAGCATCGTAGGTTTTACCCCTAAGTTTCTTTTGAATCCTGTCAAGGGCCGCAATAGCTTTGTCTGCACGTTGTCTTCTGGCAGTAGGCATACTCTCGTAAATCTCGTTTACACGCTCCTCTACACCTTTATCTATTGCATCCTGAATATCAGCCTGACTTGCTTCATAAGACTCTTGTATGTCCTCTGAGGTAGCGGCAACAGCACCCTCGACCTTCGCCCTCTCTTCCAGTTGTTTAGGGCTGAAAATAGCCTCTAAAGCCAACTTAGTATCGTAGGCTGTTCTTGCCGCTTGTCTGAATATACCAGTAGCCGCAGCCGTGGCCCCACTTCTCAAGTGAGCAACCGAAGCCGCAGTAGCAGCCGCAATCTGTTTTCTTAATTGCTTGTTCTTCGGATCTTCAAGCAGTTGTTTACGTAAGTTGTTTTCCAGGGAAACTAAGATCACCGCCTTATTCTCGAACGGCATCTTAGACTCTTTTACGTAATCCAAAGTTCCAGTAACATAATTGTCGCCAAACTCTTTTTTGGCCGCTTCTACCACATCTTCACCATGGAGCATACTTTGTTTGAAATCTACAGAGTCAAACTCTTTAATGTCCGAAGTAAGGGTGTCTCCTGTTTCTCGCTCAACATTACTCTTGGTATCTCGAACTTCTTTATTGGGTAGTCTTTTGTTAGCAAGGTCATCGAACGTAGTGGTTTCCTTTTTAGGTAGTTCAGTGGGCTCCTTAACCGCTTCATTCACTACCTCAATAGGAGTAGGTTCAATTACTTCTTTAGGTTTTTCTTGTGGTACAGTCTCCGTAACCACATTCTCTTTCTCAGGTACAGGTAGTTTAGTTTCATTAGACTCTATTTTAGGTTCTACAATCACTTCTTTTTCTTTGACTGGCTCTTTTACCTCTACAGGAGTTTGAGTCTCTTGTACGGCTTCTTTTGGCTTCACAACGCTCATCTCCACCAAGTCAGGTGTAGCCATAAACGTAGCGCCATCTTCCATCGTCATGGTGATTTGGTCACCTTCAATATTAGTTACCTTACCTGTCTTCCCGTTGACCAATTCAACTGTGTCGTCCACAGCCACATCAGTTCCTTTTTTAACAGGTATAATCTCCGACTTATCAGTCTGTGCATTTTTTGCACTAACTGGTTCAGGTTTGATTGCGTCAATCTCTTTACCCAATTGATCTATTTGGGCTTCTGCAACTTTCTTGACTTCTTCACTTGCATTAGGGTCATTGACAATAGATTCGGCTGTGGTGATCTTTTCACCTATCGCTTCTACCTCTTTCTTCTGTGTAGGGTTTAACTTAGCAATTGCATCCTGGGTTTCCTTAGCAATACTCTCAATTGAATTTTGATTGTTCTCCAATAACTGTTCAACGCCTTTCCTTGCATCCTCAGTGATGTTAGGATTTCCTAATTCATTAAGTAAACTTTGTTGTTGAGTTTGAAGTTCTGTGACTTGTTTACGGGCTTTAGGTTGAACTATCTTCCCAAGAGTCTCAATAGGACCAGTCATTGCACTACCCACGATCATAGCGTCTGCTACACCCTCCATCAAGTCTTTGTCCGGATCAGTCGTATACTTGTCTACAATGTTCTGTGCCAATTGTGTTGTACCCTCTTCAATAGCTCCGGTAGCGAAAGGCTTAATCACTTTAGCGCCATTCATAGCTTTATTCACAAAGGACTTAGCAAACTCTTTAGCAGCATCTACAGCGACTTCCCTTCCCTCATTGGTGAACCGGTTAACAATACCCTGAATAGCCGCCTGTGTACCAAACTTTTGGTCAAATATTACTTCACTCAATCCGTTTAATGTAGCGTTGACAGGCTTTAACCATTCCGGTACATCAGTTCTATCTTGTAGTTGAGCGTTCTTCTGACTCATAAAAGGCAAAGCGTTCGCCAGAGTAGAAGTTACTTGTCCTGCATTAGCAATCTGTCCGGCACCTGCAGTCATAGCCATCGTAGCGATACTTGGTGCGCTCTCTGTAATCTGATCTAAAACCTGACTACCTGCTTCACCCCATTTACCCTTACCTATACTACCAACGATATTGTCATCGTACTTCTTGGTTTTAGCCTCGTAGTTTTTAGCCTCACCTTTATAGTAGTCACCCAACTGATCTAACATAGTAAGTGGACTCGAAGGTAATCCATCAATACTTGTTTGTTTAAGGAATGAATCGTAGTCGGTTGCTATATTGGGATTGTCCAAAAGTTTAGATAAAGCATTTTGCGGAGCTGCAGCTACATCATAAGCATATCTAGGTATTTTAAGAAGACCCTCGTATAAAGAACTTAATCCTTTACCTAAATTATTTAACCTGGATGTTTCTACTTCTGGAACGTTAGGTTGTTTTGATACCGTAGCATTATATAGTTCAGGATTACTTGATTGAGCAAAGTTAAAAGGAGTCTGCTCAGGCACCATCATACCTAATGGATTTTCATTTTGAGCGTAATCCTGACCTTGTGGCGCTCTTCTAGTGTTAGGAAGGTACTTATTATTCTTTTCATCAAAAATAGGTTTAGATGGATCAAAAGGCACATAGCTATCTCCATCCCATTCTCCACCCTGCATTTTAGTATTTTCATTGAAGTATTTACTTTCCGTAGAAAACGTAGGATGGTTTGGTAACTTAAACTCATCCGTTAAATGCGCCTCACCTTTTACTTTGGAAGCACCATATTTATTGTAGTAACCTTTAAGGTCATAATCCCCTTCGTAACGAAGTCTTTTTGGTAACGAGGCTTTCCATTCATCAAAACCAGAACGTGTCTTAGGCTGGTTATCAGCCATATTAAACGGCTGATCTTGTGGTCTATTAGGGTCTAATGGATTTCTTCTTGCAGTTATATTTACTTCTTCAAGTTGGCCTGTTTCGTAAGTTGGTTCTTTATCTAAACCAGTTGAGGAATTTGTGCCAGATGTAGAGAGGGGTATATTTTTTTAAAGGAGGTGGCGGCAGTAAGCCATCATCTCCTAAACTTTGTTTTTTTGAAGTGTTTTTCTTTGGTGGAGGAGGCAATAAGTCATCCTCTAAATCTTGATATTCTGCCATAGTTATTTTACGTCGTATCCTTGTGATTTGTAATAGTCAATTAGTTCTTTTTCAGTATAACCCTCATACCCTTTTTTACCAACAAGACCTTTTACTTTAGACAGTGGTACTTGTTTCCTAGTTTGAGGTGCTGTTGATCCTATTTTCATTTTACCAGCAGCATTACCGGTCTTAAATTTAGTCTCAGATATTTTATCTCCGGTAATCTCGTTAATAATTGTGTTTAACTGAGAGCCGGCATTTGGATCATTAGCGTTTATTCTAATTCGCTTAGTAGGAGTAGTGCTTGCTGTTGCATTTACTTTATCGCCATTTACGGTAGTTTTTTCATTAGTAATTGGCGGTACATCTATTGTTAAAATATCCCCTTCCCATTTAACCTTTAGGTTGTGGTCATAACCACGAGCCTTAGCTACAGCACCTAACCTCTCTCCGCTACCTGCTTTTTTATTCAGGATTGCTTTTACCCAATCTTTTCTGTCATAAGTAACTATGTCGTCATCAGACAAACCATCAGCTTTTCTTTTCCTAGCAAGCGCATCATTAAATAAAGCTTTCTCTTTCCAGTTATCCTCTTTTAGATCCCAATCCATTTTAGGTGCATCTTGTCTAGCTACAGGACGTTGCTTAACCATATCCTGAATAGCAAATGCTTTAGCTTGGTCTTCTGGCATTGAAGCAAATTCATTCTCGTATTGCTTATGCATATAAGCCCTCAAATCCCTGTCTGTGTCGTAAGCCATACCATAAGCCAATGCTTGCTGTTTGGGGTCTACAGAACGGCTGTAAATACTCTCAGTACCTGTCCTATTGTTCGAAGTTACCCTTCTCGTAACAGGGTTAGCATATTTGGCTTGTTTTAGTAAATCTTCATCAATATCAGTGATCTTTTTTTGAATACCACTTAAATCCAATTGACGACTCAAAGCCGTAGGGTCTAAAACAATATCCTTACTTGAAATTGGCAATTGACCTGACTTTCGCCAAACCTCTACGGCATCATCAGTAAATTGGTCCCTGAATTTATTATCAAGGAAACGTCCGGAAACATCTTGATGCATCTTGCCATATTCCTTCGACTTATTAACCAAGGATTGTAACTCCAAATACTTTCGATCAGAGTCAGACTGCAATTGAGCCTTGGTTCTAAAGTCTCTTTCTTTTGCTGCTGCCTGAGCTGTACTTCTCCAATCCTCAAAGCCTTTGAAATAATCTTCTTTATCAGCATCCCTTAATCCATCAATTTTAATCTTACCAAGATCATCCTGCAAAGCTTTTTGTTCTGCTGCACGTTGGGCCGCTTGCTTTGCTAAATTCGAAGTATAGGTATTAACCGACCTTGAGGTATCGTATATTGGGAAAGCTCCATTAAGATTTGCGCCCGAAATAGCCATACCTAAAATTTAAATTTATTGTAAAACCTATTTGCAGGAACACCGTATTGAGAAGGAGCATTCATTGTAGCGTTAGGAAGATAATTGTTAATATAACCATTAGACCCAGGTTGATTAAACCCTCCCTGACCTCCACCACTACCAAAAACACCAGCACCTGCCGCCACTTGCCCCAATTGACTCAAATCACTTAATGCCCCGAAAGCATTGGATTTTCCGCTACCAATCTGTTGAGCTGCTGCACTTGCTTCTTCATTATACTTGTCTCTTTTATTCCAATTCCATACCCGTTGCTGATCTTGAGCTAAGTTTGCACGTTGTCCAAAAGAAAACCTTTGATTCTGCATACGGGCATTAGCATCTTGTGCATCAAGTCCCATTGTAGCGTCATTAGAAGCCCGTAGCAGACCTTGAAGTCCAGCCGCAGGGTTTGCACTCCTTGAAAGAGAATTAAGCGCCACAGACTGATTTCTGCCTATATTTTGAAAGGAGCGATTGTACTGCTCTTGAGGAAGCCCTGTACGGCCCATACTTTCAGCCAAAGCAACATTCTTTAGATAGTTCTCGTTTACCTGGGCTACAGGTCTTACGTTATTTCTTGCTCTTCGTTTGCCACCAAAGATGTCGACGACACCAGCGATTCCTTTGATCACACTTGGGGCTGCTGCGGCTGCTAATACAAAACTCATGTTAACTCCTCCTTTTTCTTAACTGTTATTAAATTATTATCGTAATTGTCAATCACCAAGTCTTCTACTTTTTGAACTGCAATAAGCAGATCCTCTTCGCTATCGGACTCCGGATAAATAGATACTGGATGAAATGTGGTCCAAATAGAATCCTCATAAGCATAAATCACTCTTCTGGTTCCAGGTTCCGTAACTCCTAAATATGGGGCTTCCATCACCTCTGTCACTTTATTGTTCTCCAACACACCTACTGCACCCATAGACAAAACAAACGGGTGCTGCATATTATGCAGTTTGCTGGTAAGTATCGTCCCTTTGGGAACAAACATCTCCCTACAATAAACACCCTTCGTAAATAAGTGTTTAATCCGACACTCAACAGGTGTACCTTCATTCACAATAACAGCCTCAATCTGATCTACTAAATCATGGTATGTATTGTGGTTGTCGGCGAGTTCCATTATGTTTTATTTTATTCAAATGTATCAATTAAATCAACGACTTCCAATTGGACTGCTTTCTGAATGAACTTTAATATTACTTAACCTTAAAGTAGCGTTGTTTACCTGAATGAGTTCAACTGTTATGTAAGAGCCTTTCAATACATCTCCGTTATTTATATCGCCTCCATTTGAAATATCTCTTAAGAAAGAACTGCTATAAATCCCTTCAACGGAATAAACGTCAATTTGTACCATACCATCATCTAGTGATGCTTTTAAGAAGTCCTGATCAATCAATTCGCTTACCTGACCTAAAGAAGTCTCCACCCCATTGGCTGTTGTCACCATTAATTGATTCCCTTCATACGAAAGCCCCATATAACTTTTAGGTATCCCTTCTCCACCGTTGGCAACAAACTTAAATATGGTTTTATATTGAACTCCATAAATATTATTCCTTGTCGGTAGACTCGGATCATGCCTATACATCTTCCCTGCCTTGAAAGTAAATAAGTCCTTGAAAAGCGACAAACCGTAATCACTGGTGAATGAAAAGAACGTGGACCACTTGGCTGTTTGCTCACTGAACACAATCGTGTTTCTTTTTTTAGTCGCTACATTGGGAACCGAAGACTTTACATCAATCGTTCTTAGCCATAAGGCCCCTGTAGCAAAGAAGCTCACTAAAGGGTTTGAACCTCCGGCTACAAGCGTCTCCACGTACTGACCATTGGTTGTTCTCAATACTCCTTGTGTAGTACCAATTCTAAGCCTTATAGAGCCTCCGGACAAGTTGGTGATCTCATATGCCACCGTATAGCTTTGTCCACTCACAGGAGAGATCGTAGAGCCCTTCACGTTGATTTCGCCATCGTTACAGGCTTCGTGCTTGGCAACCCCGTCTTCCAGTGTCCATCCAGTAGTCTTAGCGTAGTCTGCCAGTGGGATTATTGTCGGTGTGTTTTGTAATATAGTGAAGCTCATAAGTTTAATTTAAGAAACTGTTATTGTATTTAAAGCCCTATTGTAAGTGAAGGTAGCTATCACCGCATCAGGGCCCGTAGCTACTACTCCACTCCAAGGAGTTACCGCAGGTCCACCAGGAGGGTCAACACTCGGTACGTATGTTCCCTCATCTCCGTTCATTATCATTTTCTGATTAGGGAATTTCAAAGCGTAGTTACCATTTAGTGTGCCGGCTATGCTTGAGTTACCTTTCAATCTATAAATAAACTCTGGTATAGCTGTAGCGTCAGGATAAAGACTGATTAGTTTTCCAATATTAGTTTCATACCTCCAGTTGGTAGTTCCTGAAATAACATCAGAAGCCAACATATAATTGTTTTCAGGTGGCTCGGTAAAAGGGAAGAAATTCTGTCCACTTCTAACTATGGTTCCTGACTCTGAAATACCAGGGGTATCAATGTATAAGAATGAACTTAAAGCGGCATTGTTGTCTATGTCGATAACTAAAGTAGAAACAGTTGTATTAAGTATACACGAAGCATTCGTATTAGCTGCTGTTTGTCCATTGGCGGCTATATCTACCAATGCCATGTTATTAGCCTCAGTTAAAGTTCCTGCAAAGTAAGTGTCCGCAGGAACGATATAGGTATAAAAAGTTCCACTACTGCCAGCAGCACAATTATTTCTTTGAAAAGTGCTTTGTTTCTCTTCGTTACCAATCGATTCTTTTGTTATGACTGTAAATGTAGTAGTATATGTTCCTACAGTCACACTCATGTCAGTAGATGTTTGTTCCATATCTGAGCTATGTAATTGTAATTCTATCGCATCTCCGTTAGTCACTGTCCCTGCGACATTAGTAAACAAACCTCCATTTTTAGCGTATTCCCCTCCAACAACCGAAATAGAAACTACCACATTCAGCCCTGATATATAAATAACCTCAGAAACGTAATCAGTATCTAAATCAACACCATTTAAAGTTTCAAAAGTAAATGCATCAGGAGTGTCGTCAGTCTTAGTCGTTGCACTAAATGTATCGGAGTACCCTCCAATAGTCAAAGTTGCACTTGTAGTCGTATTTGCCACGTTAGAAGTAATCAACTTTACTACTACCGTATCGTCTTGAACTACCGTAGATGGTGCTGAACCAAATGAACCACCGTTCTTAGCGAAAGTACCTCCTGTAATGCTGATTGGTGAAGGGATATTTATTCCGTCTACCCCGATCACATTTGAAGTCACCTCTACATTTAATTCCTGACCAACCAAATCTTGAAACAAGAAAGGAATAGGTGTCGAGTCTCCTGCAATTACCGTAAAGCATTCGTTCTTCACAATCAAATTACCCGCTACCGTAAAACTAAATTTAAACGTCTGTGAGCCCGTGAAGCCTGTGTTTGGGGTAACTACCCAATTTCCCCCTGAAAACGTCACTGTACCGTTGCTAGGCTGTTGTGTGATTGTGATATCGCTTGGGTTCACAGTGTACGGGTCTTCGTAAACCAAACTGTTCTCATTTACCGGAACCTGAAATACGGTATCTTCGTCTTCCTGGATACTGAATACCCTTTGAAGTGTGTAGTTGTCCCAATAAGAGATAATCGATTTGCCGGCTTGTTTAGCAGCTTGAAAAGTCTGTTTGAAAAACTTACTCATCTTACCAGATATGTCTGTTAACCCATTGGCCCCATCCCTCATCGGAACAGAGTTGTTTGGATCTGCAAAACCTACTGAACCATTTGGACTCTCAGAATAACTCTCCGGAGCATTACCCATCCCATAAGAACCAGTATTAGAATAGCGGATTTTATTAAACAACTTATCAGAAAGGTAAGCCTGAGCTTGGGCCTCTTGATCCTCGACGATAGATTGGAATAAAGGAATGTGACCTTCTTTTACTTCCTGAATACAGATTAAGTAATTGTCTCGTTGACGGATCTTTCTAATCCATCCGAAGTTACTTGAACTTTCTCCGTCGTTGTCCCCATATAGTCTTTCAGCATAAAACCTATTCAAAAGATTAAGTTTGGAGTCGATCACATATTTGTCCGAGTACCTAATGCCAGCTTTTCTGATTTTAATCCCATCCCTCTCGTTGTATTGAAATCCCCTACCGTAAGAAGTGTAGTTCGATTTGTAAAGTGGAGAGAAGTTGAAGTCCTCAGCCAAGTAAGTAGTATAGTCGGTGTCGTTTACCGCACTTACATAATCTCTGGTCTGAAAATAAACGTCTCCATCGGTAATCGTTCCGCTTGTTACTTGAGGGACTCCATCAACCACATCAAACTGCTCTCCAATCTCAAAGAATAAATTCTCTAAGTAGGTAGTTTGTCCACCGCTTACCGTTACTCTTTTCTTAGGGGTGTATAATTCAATGTAAATGTTTTTACCAGAAATAGCCGCAGTATCAATTGAGCTGTTTAGTTTAACTTTTAATTCGTAAGTAGTCGTATCAGGATCAGGTGTAGTGTCTACTACGATATCAAATCCTGCAACCTGGACATCAATAAACGGATTATCAAAGTAAACCTTAGTCCCAGAATTGTCGTAGTACATAAATGTCGCCCGATCTCCCTCAGAGTACTCGTAATTTAAAATCGAGCTTGCATTTCTCTCGTTGAAGGTTTTTAGCGGATTGATGTTTAAAACAATATACTGTCCATCGGTACGCATGTAAGCCCCGTTGATATAAAGTGTAGCTTGGTGGGTGGTGTTTAACGATAGACCCCACTGAAAACTCTCCACTTCTTTCGGAAAATTACTCAGTAACTGCCAACTTAACCTCGGAGTAAGCCCCTTGCTTTGAGCGTAGGAATTGGTTTTGAAAATAAAGTCTTTACCTGTAATCACCGGAAGTGGCCTTCCATAATGATCAAAAGGAATAATACAAGCCTGATAAGCTGAATTTGATTTTAATGCATGAATAGAGCTTAGTTGACCAGAACCAACCGAAGAGTTCTCTACATCTGAGTAACCATCCCAATAGTATTCAAAGTCAATCCAGGTAAGTTGATAACCTCCGGATATAGCAGTCACACTAGCGCCTACTCCACCTGGTCCTCCACTGTTACCCATGTTCGTAGCGAACTTCTGTAGGGCTCCTAAAGTGTTATTGTTGTAAGTTGACTCAACCTCATAGTAATAAGTCTTGGTAGTTGTAACCTCCCTTACGTCCTTAAGCACAATCGTAATCTTATCACCCGTCTTTGCAATACCAGAAAAGTTTACATGAATCCTTCTTTTGTGAACTTTTCCAGGAGGGTCACTATTGTACATATTCGTAACCTTTAACTGATTAGGGTCTAAAGGTGCTGTTTCTAATTTTGGGTCGTAGTCATTAACAGTCATTCTTACGTCGATCGCCGGTCTTTCATATCCCTCAGTCAGTCCAGCTACAGCTAAAATGTTAGACTCCAATAATTCTAAAGTCTCTGCTTTTCTTGGAACGTTATCAAATACTGAATCAGTTTCTCTTGGGTCAATGTTTACATAAAGTCCATCGTTGTAGTGAACAAATGAATATTGGTTTGTAGTGGGGTTATAAGCCTCATATACCTCGTTGGGTATATCTATGGCAGTATTTGGTAAAGCAATCACATAAGCCCTCTTAACGCTCTTAATCGTCTCCCAATCCAAGTTGTCATAACGGGCTGCAATATTAATGTCAAGTACCCTATTGGTGCCGGCATCTACCGAAATAATTTGGTTGTTGTTTTTGGTTACATCCTCCCCAATAGCAGTTGTACTTTCTTTAGTTGGAACTTGTCGTTTAGAAATAGAAGAGTAAGCACTTGGTTCATTATCCAAATACCCATACTGATAACGGTACTGGAATAACTTGTTCTTCATTAAGTTCACCACACGCCCTGCGTCGTCTCCATATCTCACTTGTGGGAGCTTTAAAGGTTGAGCCTTAATCAATCTAACGTCATCCTGAGTAACAACCCCTAAAGCGCCAGATTTAAGTCGTTCTTTATTGATATAGCCGATCTCCATATTGGAGTCAGTGAAGATCACCTCAGTACTGTTAGCTAGTTTAATATCAGAAATGTAGTTGTTTACTGTAAGGGGTAAAATGTCTACTCCACCTGAATCGGTTTTATTGGTGAATAAAAGTGTTTTTACATCAGTATCGTAGTTGTACTCAAAGAACTGATGAAACCCAAATGAGTTATAAATGAACGCCAGAATAATTCTTTCATTCTCGAACTTCTCAGCCCCTATACACTTATTTATTCCGGCAGGTAAAGCGTAGCCGGTTATTTCACGATTCGATGGGAGATTAGTTCCGTCACCAAATTCGCTAAATTCTACGCCACTAAGAATTAAATTGAATGACTCTGGAAAGTCATTACTAGCCATCTTTGAGTAGGATGTTTCAAAATCCATACCTCCACCGATAAATTTCTTTAGTTCTTCCATTATGCTTTAGCCACTAATTTTGTCCCGATTCTCGTAGCGATTGCCATTTCGTTCAATACAAAAGGATTTAACCTTACTTTAGCCAGACGTTTCTCTCTGTAGAAATCTTTCATGAAAGCATTTACCTGTCCACCACTGAATTTCTTTCTCTGATCAATTGCATCTTGCCATCTTAAATAAGCCATCATACATTTAGCGGCCCTTACGTCTACAAAGTAATCATCTTCACCCTCTTCATATCCATCACACAAATATTCTAACACTAATTGTGTACCATGGAAATTAGCATCTAACCGAATAACCCCGTTTCTTTTATCTACAGTATATTCGCCCCTGTTTGGTGTACCGCTATTGGCCCCAAATAGTTTCCAAGAAGTTCCATTCAAAAAATAGTTATTGTAGTAAAGGTCATTGTACGAATAAAGCCCTTCAGTTGTTCCGGTAACTTTAACTCCGCTTGTGTTGTTGGTTTGTAACTTACTCAATTGATCGTTCCTTTTCAGTGTCACTACCTCGCCTTTAGCGTTCAGTAGGCCAATCTTTTTATAAGAGATGTAGTCACATGGCAGCTTTACGTTTTTATTAGCCATAACGTCTAAAATGACTGTTTTAAACGTACCAGTAATATCTAGGTTGAACTCTGTCTCTAAGCCGAACTTACCAATCTCAAACAACCTAACGAATTGGTGAGAAGATTGGTCTGCACTCATTAAAAACTGACCAACTATTTTTCTAAGTGTCATGTCCATAATTACCCAGGGTTAGATATTGAATCGTTAACGTAATCTATTGGCTGATTTTTCAAAGGCAACAGCTTACCTAATATTTTATTCATGATCCGACTCTCAAAGTTTTTAGGAATATTCAAATCTGCAGTCAGTAAATCGTCTCCACTTACAGCACCAATCATTTTAATATCTGCAGTTCCCTCAAGCAAAGTAGTTGGCCCCTGAAATATAATTTCGTTCCCTTCTCGCTTAAACATCAATAAACTGCCTGTTTGTGTCTTGTTAATCAGCTTCAAAGCAAACATCTGTCTTCCGGTAACAGGAATAGCCGGCAAACATTTAGTGCCGTTTATCTCTACTTCCGAAATTTCCTGATTATTAGGGAGTGCCGTTGGTGTACTTGGTAACTTAATGTATTTTTCTCCATTGGACCTGACTAAAAGAGCAAGGTTTCTAAACACCGAAATGAAAGCATCATTACTATAGGTACTTTCACCCTGATTGGAATTCTCAAACGCATTCATTGTAGCCATTTCAGCTACTTCTTGTGCGATTAGTTCAGCGAAAAATCGGAGTGATAACGAAGCGTCATCTGATGGAATTACTTTGAAATATGAGTTTCTAGTAAGCTCAGCTAATTTTTTATACGTTGTTGCCATTATGCGTTTTCTTTAGCTAGTTTATCACTCATCTGAATTGTTTGCTGATCTCTTAAATTAAGGCCTAAGTCCAAACCTGCAATATAAATAATTTCATCAATATCATTCTCTCTCCATAAAGGTTGAACTGAATTATCGCTATCATAGAAAGGTCTGTTGTTAACAAGCGTATAAGCCCATTTAGCAGGTGTCAGCGCCTTTAAATAAACTAGCAAGGCATTTGCCAGGTTCTTGGGATTAAATTGAATGTAGGCCTTGTATTCGGTGTATATCGGAAACTCAGCGTTTGGAGCATCATAAGTCGAATTTAAGTGGTTAGCAAGTCTGTCGTCTTCCACCCTGACCACTTCTACCTCTGTTGTCAAATAAGGCGCTCTAACAGCGTCTACATGAAGAACTCCTGCCGGCTTGGTGTATTTGCCATCAGAAGTAATTGATATCGCTAGAGGGTCTGTTTTGAAGGGTATAAGGCTATCTGCACTTTCCTGATTGATCAAGTACCTTTTATATTCGTTATTAAAGTGTCGCTGTTCTGCTCTGTTCCAAATCAAATTGAAATCTTCCGGACTTAAATTGCCGTTGAATCCACTCTTAGTAGCCCTGTACTTTAATAACCTGTAACATTCATCAATAGTTGCCATTCGCTTATTATTTAGTCAAATGTATTAAAAATTAAATTAAAAAATCCCTGACCATTTCTGATACAGGGACTAACAATATAGAAAAAAGAACTATACGTTATAGTACTCCAATAAGGAGTCGTACAATTCCTTTGCCTTTTTATCTCCACCAAGCACCTGACTTGATATTTGATGAGCAACATCTACGTTAGGATTGATTTGCAACCATGGCGTTCCTTGGTAGGAAAGCGTAGTGCCAACCGTAGTGATAAGCCCTTCGTTAAGGCCTCTTAATGCCATGTATTTAATTTTGTGTCTTGGGTCGTTGACAATCTTCATGAAATTATCAGCTTCGGCCTTAGCCCTGGCGATAACATCTGATCTTACATCGTCAATTAGATCAGGATCATTCACATCAATACCTAATGCCAAAGCAACACCAAGCAATTCAGCGCCCTCTAATTTACGAGCAGCAGACTCAGCAGCAAACGATCTGTCGGCAGCGTTACGGATAGCCATTTTAGCTTTATCTGCATCTACCAATTCGAACACGTCTGGAATATTGTTTACTTTATTGGTGTTTCCTTCAAAACCATCGTTTACTTGAAGCGCTTTAAGTTTAGCAGTATCACCAGCTCTAACTTTTAAGAATCCTTTCAAAAACACAATATCGTTTTTACCATCAGAATTCGTTAACCGGTTAACATCCGGCTTAGGATTAACCTGATCTTCTTCCCAAATGCTTGAGTATCCGTAAAGGTATCTCCATCTGCGCTCCTCACCCCGCTCTTCGTCCCATGCAACACCAGAATTGGCAGCGATATACATATGTGGATACGGGTTGTCGTCGATCTCCTGAGTGATGTTATTCACTGGCTTAAGAGACTCGTGAGACTTTAGTAATTTAAACACATATATTCCTCTTTTTGGGCCCGTAGTGCTTACTGTTTCTTTTCTTTTTCCTAAATTGGGGTTGCCCCTTCTTTTGGGTTTTTCTACTGTTTCTGTCATTTTTTCTTTTCTATATGTTAAGTAAATAAAGCCCCCATATTTCTACAGGGGCTTTGGTATTAGTTTCCTTTAACGATTGCGTATTGTTGAGCTCCAATAACCCTAGAACCGAAGTAACCAATGGTTGTGAAGATTTTTTCAGCTTTAGTCGAAGTAGGAGTGTCAGCAAACAAACCGTTCTGAGCTGCATGCCATTTGTTACCTCCGAATGGAGTTTGGTACATCACTGAGAAACGAGGCATGGTGATCGTGCTACCGTTTGATTTAGCAGAAGATGTTTTACCTGTAGGCATAAACAAACTGAACCTGTTACGAGTACCTAAACCGCTTGAACCATATACTTCTTGCTCATTGAACAATCCGTAAGTGGTGAAGTTGTATTTACGTTTGTAGATTTTGAATGACTGGAAGTCACGCTCAAGATCAATACCACCTCTTGTACCAGCAGCAGCCGAATAAACGATTGCACCGTTGTTGAACTCTGTTGAAAGAGAGTTTTGCATCTCTACAGCAGCAGTATCGTCAGACAACACATCGTACTCTTTTGGAGCACCCACCGAGTTTAAGCCTCTGTTTAAAGTAGCCCAAGCAGCAATGTTCCAGGTTGCATAGTCCATATTGATACCATTCGCCTGAACTTGTTTGATTACACCGTTTGAACCTGACTCATCGTAAGGTAGGTTGGTGGTTTGAGTACCCTCAAAGATCAAGAAATCTTTCTCACGCATTAAACGTAAGTTGGTGTCCCTTGTTTGCTTGTAAGTGTAAGAATAGTTTCCATTGATTTGAAACTCGATTCTTTCTGCATCAGACAAATCTCCAATGGTATCATCCGCACGAATCTCAGTACAGAAGTTAGAGTAACGGTCAATGTTTCTGATGATCGTATCTGTTTTATCAGATTGCTCACCAAGATAAATGAAACCACGAGACAACAACTCATCTCCTGCCAATACCGAAGCATTTTGTCCAGTAACAACCGGAGTCATTGCAAACGTGTGCGCATTAGGTGTAGCTTTGTTTGGAACAGCAGATACTCTTGAATCTACGCCAGTACGAGCATTGTGGAATACAAGACCTAAAGCCGGTAAAGATTTTGTTCCTGCTTGTGAGTAAGAACCTGTTCCTACAGTGATCGTTGCAGCAGCGTTGTTCGCTACAGTAACATCAGCCGAAGCAGTAACAAAGCCCATAACACGTCCATGTGATTGATACCATCTGAACTCTTTGTTGTCAGCCTTCTCATCGTCACCCATCAATTCAGATAGCGAAGTGTAAGGAGTCCAACCGTAAGTGTCATAGAAGGTATTAGCAGCATGAATGTTAACGATGTTTAGGCCTGAAATAAGTCCGTAACGGGTTACCGATGGATCTGAATAATTTGCAGGTGTACTATTTGGAATAGTGATAGCCATAATTTTAAGTTTTTAATTTGGGTTAAGGATTAAGTCCAAAGCAATTCCCCAATTGATTTTTGCGCTAACTCAGGTGAAGTCGATTTTTGAGTAAGGTCTACATTTTTAATCTCAGCAATTACCTCTTTAGTTGCTGAGGTTTTCATTTGCGTGGCTGATGAAGCAATGATTTTATCAATATTTTTTAACTTAAGCACATCCTCGGCAAGTTTTGAAATATTGTAACTTCCATCTTCATTAACCCAACCTAACTCACTCGCCAGTTTCTGCGGAGTAAAGCTTTTCATGTAAGCAGTTTGATCAGCCTTATCTTCGTTTGTAATCCTGTAAGTGATTTCCTCATCACCTATTTTGAATTTAAAATCTGATAGTTTTGGCATCTCGGCATCAACCTGTAACTCCCATTGCCTTTGTTCTTCGTCAAGCTGTTCTTGCGTAGGACCTTCTGGTTGATTGCTTACATTTTCTATTTTGGGGAACTCTATTGTTTTTTTAGTTTGCTCTAAAGCGATACGTGAATCCCTGGCATCTCTGCTTAACAGTAATTCTTTGTGATCAACGTCATCATTGAACCGCTCTGCTTTTTCGTAACCTTCCGGGTCTTCTTCTCGATCAATAAGACTCAAGTCTTTTTTTTCTGGAATGTTGCCGTATTTGAATTTAATTTCGTTGGCAATATCTTTATCTGTCCAGCTTGGGTTAGTGATTTTTAGATTTTCCTTAACCACATCAACATCAGACATTGTATTGTAGTCTTTGTTTTTGCGAGACAGGTAATCATACAGCTCGTTCTCTTTACCGTTTTGAATAGCATCGAACAATTGTTTAGAATACTCGTCTTTAAACTCAGGGTATTTCTCTACAATTTTTTCAATTACTTTTTCTTGGATTACAGGCTCAGGAGTAGACTCAAATGTTTTAACCTCAGTAGTTTTAACGGGTTCTACGGTCACATCTTTTATCGGCACACCGTTTACTTCCGGTTCATGCGAAGGAGTCTCTATTGGTGCTGGTGAACTATCCCATGGATTTACAGCATTGTTGTCTGAGACAGGAGCCTCATTAGCAACGGGTGTTTCAGTTTCTGTACTCATATTGTTTTTTCTTTTTTCTATTTGTTAATCAAATGTATATCAATTTTTAATTAAATGCAAAATAAGCCGTTTTAAGCGACCATCTCTTGTTCTTGGGGTAAGTTACCCTGCTGCATCATTTGCTCTTCTTGTTGGGCTTGTAATTGCTGCTGTTGGAGTGCTTGTTGTTGTTCAATCCGTCCTTGTTCTTGCATATCTTGTAATTGTTCTTGCATTATTTCTTCTGTCGTTTGCGTAACTAGGCCTATTCCAGCGAATACCCATGGCGCAGAAGTTTGAATTTGCTGTATGTTTGCTCCTTGAGTTAGCATACCCTCGATAACTTTTGTTTTTAATATAGAGTTAAACTTTATTATCTCTTCTGTTTTCAAGGCCTCAGTTTCTTCTTTCATTAGCGCCATGGCATTCTGGAATTTCTGATCTTCCAATTTAGCATCTCCATCAGCTTTAGCGTTAGCTGCCGCAACTGCCGCCTCAGTATTGGATTGACTCGCAGCCTGAGCTTCTTCCATACGGTCACGTTTTCTTTTACGTTTAGCATAAGATAACTCGTAAAGCGCATACTTGATATTTGTACGGGCCAATTGTCTCACTCTGATTGCATCATCCAAATCTATTGTTTCTCTGTCTAAAGCAATTTCAATGTTTCTTTCCAGGAACTCAGCCTCTTTGTCGTCAACAACTGCTTGAATTTTAACATCAAAGTCGGCTCTCTCTAATTCTTCATCACCCTCAATTCTTACGTACTCTACTTTGTCGGAATCTAAAGCATGGCGATATCCATCGTAATATTCAATTCCATATTTCTTACCATGGAACAAAATAATAGAAAGTAACTCTTTGCAGATTTTAGCCGTACGCTCCATCATGTTTAAGTACCCTAAGTAAAGGTAATTGGTAGAACTTTCTCCTGTTTGTCTGGCTTCTTGTAATACTCCTTTTCCTACCGCTTGGTTCTGGATGTTTCCGGAATCTAAATTGTTAGTCCCGATAATGCGCATCAACTTATCATACTCCTGGTTCCATTTAGACATCAATTGCTCAAGCTTTCCTGAGAAAGGAACATTCATTGGCTGAATGGGTTCTTGCCTACTCATACCTTGTTCGTCAGAGTCAGCTATGCCTTTATAGTACTGGACACCAGTCTGTTTGTAAATCTTGTAAAGATCAAAAGGAGAAACATCTTCCATACCGTCTCCTAAATTGATATCGCTCATTGAAGAAATATCAACCTTAAACCCATCTGGTGCTGCTGCTGCAATAATCTTTTGCTCTTGCAAAGAAATCAACTGCATCATTTTGATCGAAGGTATCATGGTTTCAACAAGAGGCTTATTAGACATCTTCTCGTTGTTGTACATATACGTAACCCATGGCAGCTTAACCTCAGTCAAATTATTTTTAGGCTTGATCATGTTTTTTGACAGTCCCCAATCTAACAAGTATTCGGTATCTACAATCCACACACCAGTGTAATCTACTTCGTATGGTTTGTCAATATATTTCTTTCCTTCTTTTTTAACTTGGACTTTCTTTAATATCTCTTTACCAAAAGAGTCCTCTTTGCTCTCGTAGGTGAGGTTCGCAATTGTTTTGAGGTCTAACTCTACACAAGGAACTTTAAAGTTATCATAAGGCCTTGCAATCGCTGTATTAAAATTGGGGTTCCAATCACCAAACTCTGAATTGGGGTTCCCGTTGATTCCCCGTTTAGACTTAGCAAGCTCGAAAAGCTTTTCCTCAGTGATCTTTTTAGGATAAAGCATCCGGATCGCCATGATGCTCATATCATAGATTTCGCCTTGTATTTGACAATCCCTAAAGTCATCCCAATCCGTATAAGAAGCAATGATATTTTCTGGTTTAGAGAACCTGATTTTAATTCTTCCGTTCTGATCAATGAAAGGCTTAACTTGAGCTACACCACATTCCTTTAAATCTTTGAATATACGCTTTTTAATGACCATGGGCCAATTATTATCATAGAAGATAAGATCAATACCCTGTTCCATAATAACCTCTTCACGCTGCTTATAAGTGAATCCAAACCGAAGGTCTAATTCCGTTTCATCCGCAGGGTCATCTTCTTTGAACTCTTCTACTTGGACACCTGACTCATTCTGCAGCGCCATGATTCTTTCTTTTTCCTTAAGCTTGAATTTCTGATCAGCTTTGGCTTTCTCTCTTTTAGTTTGACTTAGCGGATCTATAGTATTGCACTGTATTTTTTCAATCCTTTGCATGAACCTGTCGTCCATTCTTTCGAGAAATGCCGGAGCAATAGGAATTGGAGAATAGTCAAGGTTAACAACTGACATATCACCGTCCAAATCCAAAATATCTTTAAACTCCTGCATATCCTGTTGACCAGAAGCATACGTTCTATTGTAGTCAAATCTACGTTTACGTTGACTGGCAGATTCCTTCCCGTTCCCCCCGTTCCAATGGTCGTAAGCTGCTTTCATAACCCTTAATCCGTATTCAGGAGAGTTCTTTTCGCTATCTAAAGCTAGTGGGTTTGGATACGTACTGTCGTTAGTCATGTTATAAGAATTTTAAACAAATATATAGATATTTTTTACGCATATCTTTTAGTCCTCCTTAACTCTAAGAATTTCTTCACTTTTACTGGTTCGTTTGATTTACCTGCACCATCCATTCCTCCGATTAAAGACATACCAAAAGCGATCACATCATCGAACTTAGTCCGGTCATTTACATCGTAGTCAATAAGCTGATCAATGAGCTCAGGGAAGTAAATCTTATGGTGGTGAAGTTTGATATACTCATCAATTACCTCAGTGTGTTTTTGTAAAGCGAAAGGATCTTTAGAAGGAGTGCCGTATTTTGTCTTGACGTTTCTTCTCTGAGGATCTACCGTAGATTTAGGCCTCCACATGATGTAATGCTTAAATCCACTCTCAATGAACTTCTCGTAGTAATCATCTACATCACTCTCGTAATTGGCTTTACATCCGTAATACTGGCAAAGAAGCATCACGTTCTTATGGAAGTCAGCTTTGTACCTTGTTCTTTGTGCATACCTCAATACGCAAAATCCGCTATTTTCAGGGTCTAAGGGGTCTCCTTTTTTGTAGATGTAACAAACACCCATTGAACCAGGTCCTGTTGTTATAGTGGCGGCAAATGGATCGACACCAGCAGCAAAGCCACCTACGTTATTTGGCATATAGAGTTGGGTTTCTCTATTCACTACCCTCCGGTTTGATTCGGAAGGTTTTTCAAAGTCCCAAACCATTTCATGATAACCTCTTGGGTCATCTCTCCATTTTACAAGTCCATCGTCATCTTTAGCGAAAGTTACTCTACGTCTTAATGTTTTTGGCGCCTCGTTTTCCAGATATTCTTTCTGCTCTTCCAAAAGCTCATTATCAAATACAGAGTCAAAATTTTGAAGCTGAAATGCGTGTTTAATTTTTAACGGGTTTTTACGCTGTGCTGCTGCTAGTTTTGTACCCTCAAGATTGGTCCATAAAGACTCAATGTATTCTGTGGCGAGCTTTCTATTAGAAATACCATATTCGTCAACAAAAGGTTGTTTAGTTACAGGGTGCCTACCTTTAAAACCAAAGTCCGCAGGAATGAATAAATTAGTTAGCATTGAAGTGGTCATACCCGTCTCAGGATTTAGCGTTTTAATGGCGCTGTCGTCCCAAGTCTTCTTAGCATGTTTACCACCCTTCTTCTCCATTTCCTCGACGGTAGTGGTCCGTAGCGCCTTACCAACTAAATCAGATCCTATCAATAAACAGAACTGGACCACACCCCATCTTTCGTCAGTATTTACCTCGACCGACTTACCAAACTCATCCTCGTAGTACGTATGAAGCTCATCACCATCATAAGCATCTGCAGAAGATGATCGAAAATCTATCGAACTGTCAAGAACCTCTTCGTAAACTTTTTTACCCTTTTTAGTTGAGCTACGTGGTTCGGTAAAGTCGAGTACTGTTGCCGGCCTTGTCTCTCCACTATCCACCGGCTTCAACCAATCTGGTAGTTTCTGCCAGGACTTAATCAGTTTATTGAATACCAGTTTACTATCTGGATTAGTCTTAGATTGGATACCACCCCTGAAATTAGCATTGGTTGAACTTCTCCAATAAAGTACACAAGTACCAAAAACAGTTTTTCCAAACCTCCGGTTCGATATTAAATTACCACCGGCCATGTACTCCATCCGCTCTATTTGCCACCACCAAAGGAATGCTTCTCTTTGTGAGTCAATGAACTTCATGTTTTTCCCTTTATCCTTCCAGTAGTTCAGAAAGAAATAATGATTGGGAGAAATCCATTCTACATTTCCATTGTTGAAAAACCAATAACCATTTTCGAAGCGATCAAACTCTTGGGCCAAGAACTCATCACTTGGTTCTTTTCCTTTGTCGGGCTGTTTAGTATACTGGAACTTCTGGTCAGCAATACGTAAATTGAAATTTGCTATTTTAGTGAAGTTTGGCGGCTTAGGTAAATACACCATGATTTCGCCAATGATACGCTCCCGTTCAAAGTTCTTAATCGCTAAATGAAGTGCATCCCTTTCTCTCATTGTTTTTTACCTAATGCAATATCAGATATATTTTTTCTAATTGTAGTTTTCTCTTCAATTATTTCTTGTTTTAAGGCTTTCTCAGGGACTTTGGCCTCTGGTACATGCAATTTAGGCTTCATCTCTTCCAAGAGGTCTGATATCGTCTTAAAATGCTTTATATCGGCAATTACATTCTTGAATGCTATGAAATGTTTATTCTTTCTGCTACCAAGCATCTGTAACTTTGTTTCATCTTCATCGTCGCCAAGTTTTGGAAGCAACAATATGTCATCAGCCAATATGCCGGCTACATGATCGCAAGATATAATCAACTTTTTGATATTACTTGCCTCAAAGGTCAGCCATGAATTTTCTAACTCTGTGATGTATTCATCTACCTCACTGTTCCCACTTCTCTTTTTTTGGTCTATAATTAACATAAGGTCTTATGATTTGTCGTTTAACTCTTGTTATTGCAGCTCTTTGTCCAATAATGACATCTAGTCCAGTTTTAATTACTTCGGGCTCTATGTCTTCGTGCTTATCCTTAAGGTGTTTTTTGTAAGCACGAAGAAATAATAAGTATTGACTCTTTCCTTCCTCACTAACATAGAAAGCGGCTTTGTTTTGTTTGCCCTTATTGGTTGTCATTATTTTTGTTACCCAACCTTTCTTAACTAAGTTTCTAAGGGATTTCTCTGCCTGTAGTTTTAAGATTCCGTAAACCCGAAGATCAGTATAATTCATATAAGTAAACCTATCACAAATATGAAATACCGCATAGTCAATCAAGTCCATTTTTTTCATCCTTGTGTAAGTGACCATAAAAGCTGCCATGAGACTTGCTTTTCCAAAATTCCTATCGTCAAACATTGCCCACTTTATCCTTATGTACCACTCTGCTCTTAACTGAGCTTCTAACCTTTTTTTGAAGTTAGCTAACCTAGTTCTGTTTTCTTGTACGTAAGAAGGTTTCTCTTTGAGCTTTTCTAATTTTAGGTTTGCTTTTTTAAGTTCAACTTTTAATTTGGTGATCGTCTTTCTTAACTCTTGGGATGTTTCTTTAATCTCTTCTGCTTTTTCTAAAGCAATAGTTTTTACGATAACGGGAGCTTTCACTGTTATCCGTTTAGCCCTTACAATCGGTTCTTCTTTGACAACCGGAACCGGAACATAGAATTGTCGCTTAGGTAACATATTACTTTCTTTTTCCTACAATCTCATCTTCTTTAATCACAAAGTATTTTTGATCATAAACCTCTATAGGGTAATTGTGAACATCAAGGCTTATTACCAAGTCTCCCTCAGCGTAGATAGGGGCCTCTACAGGGCAGTGTTTTATTCTGATGACCAAATCATCCTTCGTATGGGTGAAAGGCGTTAGAAAGATGCCGCTTGCTGTTTTAGGAGCATCCTCTAAGACTTCTTCTGCCAGGTAAACTCCTTTGGGTAAAATAAATTGACCATCCTTAATTTTAAATAGCACGTACGACTCTTCAATAAAGCAAACCTTATCCTCTCCCTGCAATTCGAATAACTCTTCAAATGTTTCATAAGCCAGGTAGTGAAGAAATAAAATATCCCCAACCTCGTAAGGTAAATTGGGATTGGCTACGACTACTCGTGCGAATTGAGGGTTTACCTCCAAATGATTCACGTTTGTTTCTACCCTTGTGTTTTTTTCTTCCGATCCCTCATTGAAGCGCCAAGCTTCGGCTCTCTCTAATGTGACCCCGTTACCAAGATCAAAGAACCTTTTATCTTCTTCATCGAAGACAACGCCTATGTTACTATTTATTGCTTCCATTGCTAAATTTAATCAGGCCCTTATTGCACAACATTTTTAAATCCTTTAAGCACCGGTCCCTATCTTTTGGCCCAGCTACTTCGGCTGCGTGTTTCCTTAACTTCCTTGCGTTTTTTGCGTTCATATCCAAAAAGTACTGAGGTTTGAAGTGGCTTATACCCTAGCAAAAGCCAGAGAAACTTCTCCCCTCAGATTATTTTAAATGACGTTTCTACTTGTTTTTTGATGTTGCATCTAAGGGTATAAGCTGTATCAAAGCTATGGTGAAAAAAGTAGATTTGCAAATGTTGGTTTTTTATTCCCTATTTTTACTCCCGTTAATTAACAGAATCCATACTTTAAAATTTTATGAAATGGGAAACCTTATTCAAGTTACAACCTTCACAAATCCAGCTAAAGCAGAAACAGGCCTAGCGGACTCTGCTGCTCCAACAGCAGCAAAAACATTAGTTATCAGTACCAGTCGAATTATCGCTGTTCAAACAAGGCCTACTGCCTACAGAACGACAGGGATCACAGATGTGACTTATAACTACCCCATAAACGAGGCCACCCTGCAGGTCACGCTGGTTTGTACCGAGACTCAGGCGGCTATACTTGCTCTCGGTAATGCACCGCTAGCCTAAAAACAAGAAAAGCCCTGCGTCGATTGATACAGGGCTTTTTTAATGCAGTTAACTTTTTACAACTTGCCTTGAGCTGCCATTGCAGATAGGTATTGAGATTGAGTCTCATATACTGGTTTACCTCCAATTTGTGCCGGAACCAATGGTTTGTTTACCTCACTCAATTGTGTAGCTGACAAACCCGAAGTATTCGCATCACCAGATTCTAAGTCTTCACGGAAAGCTTTATCGTCTTTGATGATTTTCTTAGACTCTTTGCTGTCGTCAAAGTCTTTCGCTTCAATGTGGCTGTCTTGGCCTTTTGCAGACTCTACCGCAACATCGACTTCATTCTTGTAATCTTCCGGTGTTGAAGGAGTTACTTCTGGATTTTCAGTTTCTTGAGTAGAGGCTTCTGCTTTTGCATCCAATACCGCTTCATCCTTTAGGGGAGTTGTTTCTTTTTTTGTTGCTGTCATGACTTTTAATTTTAGTTTAAACTATTCAAATCTAACAAATATTATTCCGATTCAAAAAGAACAAGCTGCTTGGGCTTTGGTTGGTGGCCCATGGACTTCCATCTGGCTTTTAATTTCTCCGGACTAAGAACCAGGGAGACATAGTATTCTCTCTCAAGTATTCCTTCGTTTGGTTTCATTGGTCTACCTAGATGTTTTTCAAAAGAGGTCATCTCCTATTTATCTTCGTGAATATCGCCAATTACTAATAACCCGTCTTCTGAACCAGTTAAACAAGAGTTGTTTTTCTGAGACAGATCAAATGACTCTGTAATACAGAAAGAACACATATCCCACTCTACCGGAGACTTCCATTCAATTGTTATCAGTTCATTCTTTTTATCAGGATCGTGACCTTCATAGCAGCTTTGGTATCTTGTCGTGGACCACTTAACCACATCACCTTCAAATATTTTGGTTCCATTTTTATCATCTAGTCCCGTCCATTGTCCAATTGTGTTTATATCAACAGCCCAAGAGTGCATCATATTACCTCCTGTCTGATTGAATATCCTAGCTTCGCTATATTCTGTACATTGTACAATTCCATATCCATAAACCCATTCTCCTGTATCTAGGCTTTTGCCCCTGAACATTAATTGTCTTTGTTCCATGTCCTATTCTCCTAATGCTTTAGATACAACTTCTTTTGCTTGAATATAAGCCTTCTCATCGATTAATAATGGGAATGTGGCGCTTAGGTTATCCCAGACCAATATCATGCCTTGTAGAGCTTCTAAAAGCTCAGGGGATGCAGATATAAGATTGGCATTGGCTTCCGATTCATTCTTGAAGATGTCGTTAATCATTTTGCTGTATCTTTCCTCTGATTCATATGGCAGTCGGGCTATTTTGTATTTACCGCCCGGAATTGTGCCTACGATGTTAAATGCATTTTTGGATTCAGAGTGTTTAATTTCCCATGGTCCTTTTGTAAATTTTTGATCTCTCATGTTATTGTTCTTTAGGTTTGCTTTCTTTATTAAATTTTGAAATGTAACGTTGTAAATTTCGAAGATACTCCATCAACTCTTCTAATTCCTCTTCGTCGGCACTAAAATCAATTTGAAGATGCTCTCCTGTCGAATCCTTTCCTGTTATTACTATCCCTAGTTCCATAACATCTCTCAATGGTTCTATTTCATTTGTCTGGCAACAATAAAATTCAATCTTGTGTGGGTTTGGTTCCAATACACTATCTGTGTCGTGTAATTGGTAAATTGTGTTCTTCATCTTGTTTTGTTTTTAAGTTTATTTATCTGTCCTCCGTGCTTGGTAGGCTTTGTCTTGTTCTTTGGTTAGTTTTTTAGGAGCAAAATCAGGAAGGTTTCTTTCAAATTCGTTTAATTCGTATGAGTTCGGCTTCCATTCGATTTTATAAGTCATTTCGACTGATTTTGGTACCTTCTCAGGTAGTTCAATCCTTTTGAAGTGTGTATAGTCGTTTGAGATGAGATAATCGCCTGACAGGTCTATTCTGAGTTTAATCACCTCCATCAGCTTGTCGGCTGCATGGTTGTTGCTTTTAAAAGGATACCACTGATCAATTGGTAGCGTATCCAGGCTTCTTAAAACTTTTATTGCGTATGTCTCGTCCATGGTTAGAAAGGTAAGTCTGCTGTAGGTTGGTTAGAATATTCAGGTACAACAGGGGACGGTTTGTCGTAAACTTGTTCTGAGAATATCGACTGTTGACTTTCTGTTAGCATTTTGTTATGCCAAATCAATACAGGATTCTCTCCTACCTCCGCATGAGACTTATAAGGTAATATTTCAAATCCGGTAACTAAAGCGTTAGGCCGCATAATAATTGGCGCATTAGCCCTAGTAACATTTCCTCCTGTCTCTGTTTCTTTAACTTTGCGGATATGTATCTCTGTGAAAATAGACTCGGTTTCATGTTGAGTTACCCTGTGTATTGTGATAAATTCATCAGCCTTATTTGCGAATATAACTCCCATTTCACTATCCTCTTTCTGAGGCGCTTTCGTATATCCTGTTTTCGTGTCTTTGTTTTTTGCTGCAGCCGTACCTACGTGAGTATTGATATAGATACTCAAATTATTTAAAGATCCATAAAGCTTAATCTTACTTGCCGCCTCATAGTGATAATCGTAATTTCCAGCACCTTTATTTTTTGATGGGCTATCTACTTTCAGAGAGTTATAGGGGTCTATCAAAAGACCATTATATTCTTTTTTAGTCTTTGCTAAAGTAGTAATTGTCAAAATATCTTCGTAATTGAATAGTTTTTCATTTGATTTTATAATATCAAAATGTTCCCTTACCCATTGCTTAGCATATTTGAATTTTTCTAAGCTCATTTTATCAATTGGTTCGCACCAATAAAATTCAATTAGCTTCCGGATAATACCACCAATCTTATTTTCAGAACTAAAAATTAACCATTTCCAATCGTGATACATTGCTGATAATACTGCTTTATACCATATCACAGTAGATTTACCAACGTTGTCAATCCCATTTATAATAACAAGATCCGCTTCTTTAAACAAAAAATAATTATCCAATAATTTTGATCCGGTTGTTAATCCTTTCTCCCAGGTTCCGTTTCTCCATTTCTCAAGGTAAGCGTCATAATCAATATTTGAAGCAAGAAAATCTGTAGCATCTGCGGTAGCATCAATATTTGTTGGAACGTCAATCGTGTTCGCCTCAAGAACATCCCTTCTGTCTCCAAAACCTAGATCGTAAAGTTTTATAGGAACCTCGGACCAATTTCCGTTACACTCAAGGATAGCGTAAACCGCATAAGGCTGATAAGGAGTCTGTGATTCAAATTCTGTTGAGGTACTGAAAACACTAAACCAATTCTTTTCCTCGTCAAAATTACCTGAATGAGATGCTTTGGTGTCACCAGGACGCTTCATTAATATTTTGCTACCCTTTTTACCAACTCGCTCCCAACCATGGTTCTCAAGCAAGGAAACTACGTCTCCTCGATTGTTATAGTCTTCAATAGATGTGAGTCCTTTAACAATTTTTCTTTCAATCTTGCGATCATGGTGAGGTTCCTTTAAAACTTGGTTGAAACTATAGGCAACATTAATTAAAACTTCCCTCTCATCTTTAGTGATGGTTTCTATTTTATCAAAGTCAAGATGTTTAAGTTCGTATCCTTTCGTTGGAGCACAAGCTATATAACCTTTTTCACCTCGTGTTTCTAGTAAAACTCTTGTCCTGTCGTTATCTCTACTTCTGGCAGCTTTCTCTTCACAAAAAGAAATAAACTGATCTTGAGTTAAATTTTCCGGCTTATCACCACTGATTAACTTTGCATAAGTTTTATCATAAGTTTGTTGTCTCTCGTTCTTAGTGGTATGTCTTTCAGCTAGCTTCTTGTTCCCCTCAATATATTCACATCGGTAAATAAAATGATATCCTCCGCTTACTGTAGATTGAACAACTATCTTCTTAAGGATTTTTGGATTTATCTCATGAATAGCTCTTTTGTATTCTTCGTAAAGTGTTTTGGTTAGATCGTATTTTAAATCCAAATCAATAGCCTCAAGGTTACCACTGATGCTTCCACAAACTAAACCGATAGCTTCGGCCCTAGAAAAATCATAGTTTTTCTTTGTGTGTTGCCACTCAAGATGAATTGGTTTCTTGTCAGCCATTACTGGCATGAACTGTAAGGAGCTATCGTTGGTTAAAGGTTTTAAGAATTGCATCGTGTGGATTTAAGGGTTTATCATTTTGTTGTGCCGGCTCTCCGTTTCGCTTTAGCCAAATCAAAGCAGTTTTAGGAAGTGACTTATAATTTTTATTTTTTTTACTATTTTCGATTGCGTCAAGTATATCGTCAATTTGTATCTGAGTATAACCTTTACTTTTCAGAGATTCAACCTCCTCAACAGTTATACTTAAATGATCAAAAAATCTATATATATTATCTTCTTTTATATCCTTTTCTTTTCTTTGTGTACTACCGGATACTTCACTTGTACTTAATGGCTTATTAGGGGTTTTTTTACTTTCATTAGGGAACCCTAATAGCTTATAAAGGTTCTCTTTTGAAATGCAGTCATTATTTCTTTTCTTGTAAGCATCAGATATACTTTGATTGAATTTTTCGTTAAAAATAACCTTATGATTATTCCATAAATCATCATCAAAATCACCAAATTTTACAAGTATATCAATAATATCTTTCAGCACTTGTTCGCTTACCATAAATTCGCTTGACAAATACATAAGTTGAATATCATCAGATAAATCAAGATAGTGATACTCTGTTCTACCTAATTGTTCAATCAGCATAAACCATACAGCATAACCATCATTCTTATACTTTGACCTAAGATAAAACATCTTTCTTCCGTGAGTAACTGTGTGCGGAAAATAATCTACGCTATTTCTTTCTTGCCTAGCCATATCAGGGTAATTTAGTAGTATTACACTTCATGCATAAAACTTGTAGATTTTCTTCAGTATTGCAGAAATCGAATAATTGATTATCAAAACACCGCTTGACCGAAATTATATGATCAATTTGTATTTTATCCATTGAAGAGCACTTAACACATTTATTTTTAAACTTTTCAAATAAATAAACCCGAAGATCATTTTTTTTAATAAAACCGCTTGATGAATTTCTAAAGCACTTTAGTGCATCTTTTTTATCCATGCTTGATCTTATCCTGCTTGCACTTATTTTTTGCGGTAGCCATTTTGGGAAAATGTATCCGTTATTTTTTTGTATACCCGCCATAACTACTTACCGCTAATTAAATGTTTCTCAATTGCTGTACGCAGGGAGTTTGGTTTTAAGTCCGGCTTAGTAAGCAACCATACAAGATAACCCACTTCATCCTTCTCCATCATAGATTCGATTGTACGGCCTTTGTACTTGCCAAAGAAAAGTGTTGTCGGTACGCCTTGTGGGAGATTCTTGATGTAAGCATCACATTCCTGGCAGAATGCTGTTTTGTGAATACCTCTTTGCTCAACTCTATAATTAGAGGAACTACATTTTGGACAGATTACTTGTAAATTTTCCATAAAAATAAAAAACCCCTGAAGGTAGTGAGTTTCTCCAGGGGCAGTTTCTTAATGCCTTTATTGACTTTACGATATTCAGCTCACTACTTCCAAATATCTTGCCATTACATCACAAATGTAAATTTAATTTTCATACTGTCAACATTTATTTTCACTTTCTTTTCTTTCCGAATGCCAATCAAATAAAAATTACCCATTTAAGTGATTTTAAAGCGATATAAGACACTTTAATACTTAGGTCTATCAAATGACCATCAAATAAGATTTCGTCGAATTAAGCTTTTGAAAACAGGCTTATTTTGACGTTTTGGTAGGAATAAGGGATTTCTTGGATAATTTACGATCTATTTCGACAATAAAAAGGCAGCTATCATCACGACTGCTGCCTCAGACTATTTAACAAGTATGCCGTAAAGGATTTGAACCTTTGACTTCCACCTTATAAGAGTGGCGCTCTAACCGACTGAGCTAACAGCATATTTAGTACCCCACCTCGGACTCGAACCGAGAAAAACCAAGTTTCTAAGACTTGTAGCTGTACCAGTTTGCATAAGTCAGCAGGGCATTTGTATTTCTGAAAGGATTCGAAACCTTATTCCGAAGTTCGTAGCTTCGTAGTCTATCCGTTGACGTACAGAAATATTTAGTGTGAAACCAGGGACTTGAACCCTGATAACCGATTTCACAGACCGGCTCCGTTACATTACGGACAGAATCACCGTTACCACCCAGAGATTCGAACTCCGACTAACAGAATCAAAGTCTGTTGTGCTTACCATTACACTAGGCAGTAAAATAACGCAGGTGTGCTAGCCAGATACACTATCAGATCAAAGATCCTGCGGACTCGAACCGCTCTTCCTACTACGTAGCGCAACCGAGACTCGAACTCGGAACCTCCGCATCCCAAATGCGGTAATCTAACCAATTGATATATTGCACTATTTGCAAAGGTTAATGGATTCGAACCATTACTCTAGGTTTTGGAGACCCGTAGACTACCATTATCGTAAACCCTTGTGCATAAAAAAAGCCCCTTGATTTTTGTCAAGAGGCCTAAATAATTTTATAATTAAAACTACACAGTAAACCGCTCGACAATAATGTCAAATTGATTGGGCCACTGATGTATGTTTAGTAATTTCATGATGCAAGTATAAGACAATTATTTTAATCCAGCCAAATTTATTTTTAAATGTGAAAGTCCGGAGTACCAGTCCAGACTTTCTATGAAAACAAAACTAACGAAATAGCTCAGACAGAACGTCCGAAACATTTACCTCGCAAACATACGAAAAGTTTTTAATTTGCGAACAAGCGTTAATTTAAAGCAATTAAAACCATCCAAAGGATTATCACCTGATGGAAGTACTGATCGGCACCAAATACGACCCAATGCCAGACTTTAGCCGGCTGTTGGACCATTGGTATCCAAATATTAATTCGGCCCTTTAAAACGTCTATAATGAAGTGAGATAAGACCTGCATGCAGACTAACCATAGCGTTGTTTCAGTTTTGACATTGAAAAGCAGTAGAGCACATCCCATTAAAGTCCCATGAGTACAGGCGTGGATAAAGATAGGCCATAGTGGTTTACCAAATCTTTTTGCAGCAAGCATGTATGGTCGGCTTAAGTGTGTGTAGTCAGCTAGGTAGTGGCAGAATAAAAGCACTGCGGTTAGTAAAATGTATTTCATACTCAAATATAGTTTTTAAAAGCAAAAGCCCCAAGATTTCTCTCAGGGCTTCCAAAGGTGTCGATTTCGACAGGGTTATACTTTTTCGTAGTTCTCGTTAAAGAAGTCTTCCTTTACGGGCCAATAATGCCATCCAAGAGCTTCTGTGTATCCTTTCACTATGAAATCTCCGGCTGATGCTGTTAACTCCCCTTCTTCTGTTGGAATAATTAACTCCTGACATTCACTAGTTCCATTTTTGTTGCACATTAATTCTTGAACGCCCATAAACTTTTCTATGACAGCAGTAGAAAAGTCTCCTCCTCTAAACTGAACTGCGTCAAACTCTTTTGGTATTCTTCTGTATTTAGGCATCTTAAACCAAATCTAATGCTTGCTGCTCTACAAACGATCCATACTTCTGATTGGAGTAATATAGCCCCGCCTCAGAGATCACTCTTTCTACGACCTCTGACAGTACTGTAATCAAAAGATACTTGTCTGGTCCATCCGCTTCCATGTCAATGATCACCGACTGCAAAGGAACAACCTCTCCAAGCGTAGTCGTCTTGCTGCCGATCAACTTGATCTTCGTCTCTTCTTGGTTTAGAATCTGCAGCTCATGAACCGTAATGCCGGTGAAGATTTTCTCTTCCAGGAACTCTCTGCTTTCGTACCAGTCCTTATTTGTCGTCATGATAGGGAATAACTCGGAACTAAAGAGTAAGTGCGGTATAAGGTCTACAAATGCGTCTGATAAGTCTTTATGTGGTGGCTTATCCATGGTCAATGCCGGAGCTTTGGAAGTCAATACATCTGAGCTACCTAATGGGCTTGTTTGGGTGATTCCAAATACTACCGCCTGTCCGCTCTTGTCGAGCTTTACTTTGTTGAATTTTGTTTTCAAAATGTTAGTGTTTAAATGTGAAATGTAAAATTAATAATAAATTATTCTGATTTTTAAGTTTTGTTTTTTCGCTTCTTCAATCATGTTAGCTGTTCCTTTACTTTTACCATCCCAAAATGCTATTAAAGCATCTGAGTATTCTGCCATTTGTTTATTCCGCTTGGGACCTGCTGATTTACCATGCGTATTCCAGTCAGCAGGGAATATAGTCAATTTGCAGTGCCTGACAGTAGCTGCATACCATTCACCTAAATAGTCAGCGCCATACTTTTGTCCTGTTTCTTTATCTACAGTAACTTGTCCTCCTGAAACTATCTCTACTTCTTCACCTTGATTGAACAATATTTTATCTAAGCTCTCCATTAGTAAATCAATGTCCTTAAAATCTCTACCTCCTGCTATTATTACTTTCATTTTTAAGTGTTTCTTTATGCTCCTCAAGGTCTTCAATTTCTTTTGTGACCATATTATAAATTCTCAAGTCAATCCCTAGTATTTTTGATATGCCAATAGGAACGGGACCGCTCATAGGAGATTCGTAATCCCAAATATCTAACTTGCATTTATAACACCAGATATGTCCAGCGTATTCACTCCAATCACATTCATTGCTACCACATTTTGGACAGACAATCTCGAAGTGATTAGGCTTTTGAATATAATGCCAGGTTCTTGCTTCTTTTTTAGGGTCTTCCATTATTTCATTGTCTTTTTGTGTTCTTCTAAAAAATGTATTTTGTAGTTTTTATCTGGAAGAGGTAAGGTATACCCAAGGAAATTAATTCCGAAGTCCCTGATCTGTTCAACAAACTTGGCCCCTTCCGCATCAGATAACTTGCTAGTCTTTTCAATGTAAGTTAACACTTCGCCTGTGTCCTGATCGTACATGATGTTACCCTGTTTATCCAGCGCATCCCTCTTCAAGAATTTAATCTTCATCATCATCTTGAAATCTTCCATATCCATACCACATTCTTCTGCAAGATCATGGCAATACCAGTGGATGACACCATTCAATTCAAGGCTTCTCTGAGGACTATAGTTCTCAATTGTTAGTCTTAGCTTGGTTCCTGCACCAAAGTCGCTTATAAAGGATAAGAATGATGGCTTATCCAACATCCTCAAGCCAGTCAAGTCGTCACGAACGAAGGCGATTGTTTGCTTTTTCATCTGTTGTAGTCCCAATTAGTGTATGAGAACCAAATACCAAAGAATTGAAGGTTAAAATCAAAACAGGTATCCTTTAAATTTCCCTTCTGAGCCCCATTGTTTCTTAAGCTGAATTTATCCCAATGTCTAGGAACAAATCTTAATGATATAGATTTGCTGCAATACTTCTTTTTGCCATTAAATCTTCTGCTAAACCAAATAGTCATTATATCTCCTCCTTTAGCTTTAAAATAGAATCTTTTGTGGCCTCTAACGTAAATTGGTTAACCTGCCTCTCTGCCGCCAGATCCAAAGCCTGATGAGCGTAGGCTTGCATGGCCTCAAGACAATTGTTTACAGATATGTAATCTGCGTCTCCATTGGTTTTTTCGAATAGTATTTCTATTGCTGTTTTCATATTTCAATTTTAAGCGAAAATATGCCAAACAAAACCATTAGACATAACAACAGTATCCACGAAATTCAGACTGTATTCACCTACAGCAAATTCTATAGGATGACCTGTGCCTACTATCATGATTTCTTTTGGTTTGTTTGCACACCTTAAATCAACAAGGGCCCACACCATCAATTTACCATCCTGTTCTTTGGCCGACAATAACCTAGCCCCAATAGGCATGTCTATTTTTTGGCTGTCTGTGATTTTAAGTTCATACTTGAAAATCCTGTTTTGAATCTTACTCATAGTTTTCAATTTTAAAGACCGAAGCACTACACTCCGGTCCAATGGTTAATACTTACTTAAAACATCTCCCTCTTTAATGATCAAGTACTCCTGATCTTCAAAAGTAACCGCAGTAAACCCATGCTTAGGATACAATACCCTGTCGCCAATCGATAGCTGCATTTTAAGCCTTTCTCCCTCACTATTCTGTCTACCTGGGCCTATCGCTACCACTTCTCCCCTTAAAGGCCTCTGAACAGAAGTATCAGGGATATATAACCCACTCTCCGTCTTGTTTACGCCCTCCTCCGGCTTGATTACCACCCTGTCATCAACAGGAATAAAATTTAGTTCACTCATTTTTTAAAATTTATAGTTTTTATAAAATTGTTCTGTTAAATACCCAATCGCATATGCATACGCCTCATCACTTTTGTTGCAAAGGACTATTTCTATACGTCTGAACAAAAATTCAATAGCATGAAAAATTTCATGAGCCAACACACCATGCATTTGAGGTGTATTTTCAAAGTGATTGATCCTGACTATTGTTTGACCTGAGCTTAATCTAACCGTTCTTGCAGTCCCAGGAATACTATTCTCCATTTTAGGTATCGATGTGTCGGTCATAAATTGATCAAAATGCTCCGGATGTAGTTTTGATTCAATAGACTTTTTAAACTGTTTATCAGTCTCATTTATAGAGAACATAATATCAAACGGATACACAACCATTGGTACAATAAAATTACTTCCCATAATTCTCCTCCATATCTAAGTCCAACGGATCTACGGGCTTTAATGAAGTGATCATCTTGCCCGAAAAAGCTTTATGAAACACCACTTTAGGTATAAACCTGGAAGGTATATCAAAGTTCACCTTTGTCTTGATGTTCACTAAAGTCCTCCCCACATAATAAAATGGGTAGAAATAAAAGAACTTCGGAATCAAAATAGCCTTACCATTCAACAACTCCTGCTGCATCGTATTGAAAATCTCTAATCCAATAGCCCTCACATCACTCAAAGGATAACCCGTCTTGCTGCATACTTTTTTGAACAAAATATCCCGATTTGTTTTCTTGGACTTAGGACTGTAACGCTTTGTCTGTTTATTGAACATCATTAAAGATTTTAGCAATGTCCTCAGATGAATATTTAGGCGCATTAACATCAGGACAAACCTCATCCAATACCTGGTCCGACAACTTGATTACCACACCAGCCAGTTTCTTACGCTCAGCAACGCTTAACAAGCCTCTCCTGACACCACTTACCTCATCAGTGAACTCTTGTCCAGCCATAAAAGATAAGCTGTCTATGAGGCTAATTTTGTCGCTTATCGAAATGGTTTTCATTTCCTCTTTAAACGCTTCAAGAGGAAGACTCCCATGCTCAACGAAGTAATCATAATATTCTTGACCTGTCTTCGGATACTTGTTTTCGTGTGCCTGTTCAGGCGTTTCTTGATTTTCCATATTGTTGTTTAAGTCATTATAAGTAATCGTTACTCCATTTTTAAAGTTGTTAGCGTAATATTGCTCAACTGCATCCTTAAGGTGATATCCCATAAGAATTGTTCCCTCTTCAAGATTTCCATCAAAGTCTAGGAAATGAAGATTAATCTGTTGGTTTTTTGGTATTTCAACAATTATTCTCCCACTTCCCATAATTGTTTTGTTTCTGTGAATAGAATACTTACTCCATATAATTGGATAAATAAAGTTACCGGAACTGGCTTTAGAGGTTTGTTTTCTTCCCATATAGCTGCAGTGTACTTGCAACACACAACCAAACTCGTTTCTTCATTATAGGCTTCAATATCATCCCTATACTCGTTAATCGTTTCACGGTCAGCAACCAATTGGGCTGTACTGATTTTTAAATGAGATAATGTTTTAGCTAAACTTATTAATTTTTCCATTTCTATATTGTTTTTAATTTTTCTATTATAAACTCAGCCAGGTCATCTTGAATAGCTGCAGCCTCTGATTCTTGAAGATTCATACCGCCAGTACCAGTTAGATATCCCCACCCCCTCATCAACATAATAAGCTTTCCATCATTCAAAATATCTCCATTTATGTAGGATAAATTGTTAAACCCAAGATCATTCCCTACAATTGCATATCCGTTGATCAAATCAATAATTTTTCTTTGAATTTTAACATTATCTGGGTCCGACCCCGGAAACTGTAGCGTCATATTGAAACTGTTATCAAACACAAATTTACCCCAAACATCTAATTGTAACGGCAATTCAAATGCTTTTTCAAATAGTCTTTTTTCCATATTATTTCTTTTTTCTTGTTACTTCATACTTGCTTCCTGGCAACACCTTGAAATTAGTCTCCTTACTAGAAAATTGAATATTAAGCATTATTTCATCCATACGCTCTTTATCCGTACCACTCCAGTAATAATTAGGATTAACCTGGTATGTACCTTTAGCCACAGGCAACAAAAGATTAGCAACCTTTAACCCATGAAACGCATTATTCACGCTATCATCCTTGTAAGTCTTCTTCTCACCATCAATTATCAAATCCTCGATAAACTTAATGAACATCCCACGAACGTATTTGTCATTACGGATAATATTCTTCTCGTCCATTTCTTCACTAACCCAATCCATAAGAACTCGTTGCAATTTACTTAACCCCAAAATCAAATACAAGCAGTTATGAAACCTCTTCGTTCCAGACATCATTATCTCAACATCCTTAACCGTAGGCATCAACGTCTCCCCATCCAAATGGTGACCATCAATATAACTCACCTTCTTTACTTTTTTATCCATAATAATCAATATTCCGTTATTGTTAATCATTTTATAAAACGAAGATACGCTTATTTTTAATATTACCAATAATAATAAAACTAATTTCCGTAACCATCAGGGCGGTTATCACGTAATCATCACCCTGATGGTCAACTTTTCTAAAATATTATCAACTATTGCGCACATACTATTTAAACCCAATTTATCATTTTTTAGCTTCCCTTAGAATCCAATGAGCTTACAGAAACCTTTACACCAATAAAAATTATAAAAAAATTTTACACACACTTGGAAGCAGGATTACCCCTCCCGAATAAGCCTGTGCCCTGGTCAAAGAGAATCGTTTGCTTTTGATGGGGGTGGCTTGATTTGCCAAATGATATTGGTTTGTGTTGGGTGCTGTGCCTTGCTTGTCGTTCTAAAGTAAATGCAATGTAGTTCAGTTTGGTTTGATGGGTTGGTGTGTACTGACGCTTAGTTATAGTGATGTGTGCTGCTGCCTGTCAAGTGAAGCGATTACATAGCTTATAAGGAGTTATCTCATTAATATAGTCTAGTAGTCAAGGCACACAGTTAAACTGCCTTACAACTCATGGTGTGACCTCGTAGCAAAACGGCATTTAAAGTATCGTGAATACACTACGCCCACCGTATGGAGACAAGTTTAACTAGACAAATGAACATACATTAAAGGCTACCTAACAAGCAATCAACCTAACACCAAAGAAACACCGTTTAAACAGCAAACAACACGTATTCAAGGGAATGAGATGAGGGTTATCCTCTCTTACCGAATCTCTTTTATGTAAACTTGCTTGACATGTATTAAGTTGTGTATACAAGTTTGGTTATTTAGGTGGTTGTATATACAAGTTGTTTTGGTTGTATTGTTTGGTTTTGTTACGTATAATGTATTGGTTATTGTTTTGGTGTGTTGTGTGGGTTATATGGTGTGTTATAGTTATAATGTGGTTTTGTTCACTAAGGAATCGCTGATAGAGGGGTTCTGTTCTTTCTATGTGAGTTAGTGCTCGATTTTTTTTAATAGTATAGTTATTGTTGTTATTTGGGTTGATTTATACTTGTTTGATTTGGGGTTAAAATGCGTTAAGTGCTATTGTGGTCTATCTTTCTTTTTGATATACCATGATTTAATTGGTCTAACATACTCATGTGTATCTCTCCATTTCTTGCCTCTTTCTGCTGCGCATATTTTGCACGCTCTCCATGGTGTTGATGTTTTAGAACCAGACTTTCTCCAATGGGTATTTTCTTCTGTGTATTCGTGACCATTAGTGCAATGTGTTTTAGCGGAGTGACCGTTAAAGAATCTGCCTCGTTCCATTTTATCCTCCATGTTTTGTTTTGGTGTTCCAGCATATAAGTGTTCAGGGTTCACGCAAATTTTATTATCGCAAGTATGACAAATAAATAGTCCTGTTGGGATTTCTCCTTTATGAACGATATAAGATACTCTATGAGCAAAGTTGTTTTTGCCTCTAAAATTTAATGCTCCGTAACCTCTTCTTTTGCTGCCAGTCCATTCAATACATTTCGTATTTTCATTTAAAATAGACTTTTTATCTAGCTTTTCTTTATATAATATTAAATCTTCCATTTTGCTAATATACGGCTTTATTTAACATAACACGTATGTGAGCATAAAAGTGTCCTAAATCACTTACAGGTATTTATACGCGAAATTAAAAAAGTCGTGTCTTTTATTTGGTTGGTGTTGTTATTAGATTGATATTTGATTCAACAAAACAGATAGGCAACTGTATAAAGGTCATTCCGCAACGGGCGGTATTAATACCCGATAAGGAAATGCATTCCGACAGTCTAAATGTGCATTATATAAGCCAATCTAGCTTACCATTGTGGTGAACTGTTACAAGCCAGTATAAATAGAGAGTAGCTTAAATTGTAAACTTAAATCATTATGAAAAACTACGAATTAACAACCAAAGAACAGATTATATCTCAAATATTGTATGGTGATGAGGGTCAGCTTCAAGATGATTTTAATGTTATCGCTAGTGCAATTAGCTTAGCTTACAATCAGCATGCAAGTGAAGAAAACATACGGGAAGCCTTATTCGAAACTTTAAACAATAATATAAAATCAACTAACCATGACTAGCAAACGGTTTAACCTCGTCTTATTAACAGCATTCGTTTTGTTCGTTGTTTTATTAATCATTACTCATAATAATATTCAAAACTTACAATCATGAAATACACAGTAACAAACATTGATGGAATTGAGAAGCAATTTAGTACAGATGCCGAATTGCTTACTTACACAAAGCTTATCTACAGCGAAAATGAAGATGGTCAGCCATACCCTAGTGAATTACATTGGTCGCCTGAAACTATTCAGCAAGCTAAAGAATACCTAAATGAATATTGTGATAACCTTGATTTAATTGAGAACTAATGAAAGACCTATTCGAAACACCCGATTTAATCCCTGCAAATGTACAGGCGGTTTTAGCTGACTTAAATGAGGGCGCAGACTACAAACAATTACAGGACGTTTTAAAGCGTTGTGAAGCCCTCGGATATACGTTTGAATACTATTTAGACGCTGAGCCGTTCGGACTCGTTACAATCGCTTACAAGTTGTTTGAGAGCACAGGACTAGAGTTTTATACGAGTACAGAAAGAAACGACGAAGGTTTATCTATCTCTCATGAATTTGAATATGGGGTTACGCTTCGTGTTTGGTTCCCGACTAAAGAGTTAAATCACTTTACCGTTGGTTACATGGATGCAGACGACACCGATTGGCGTTATATGAGTAATGAAATCGGGAGCGAACGGTTAACATTAACACAAACTATTCAAGCAATCAATAACTACAAAAACAATTAACTATAAATACTTGCGATTATGAAAATTACTATCAACAAATTATCAGACAACAACATCAAATCTTCTTACAGAAAAGAAAATCACTTTACAGGTTCACAAACTATCGTGTCTTTTGATGCTGACAAAATAAACGACTTTGCGAAGGGCTTTAGCGAACCATTATCAGTTAGGTTCTATTCTACTCAAAGTACTACTTATTGCTGCGTATGGGGAAGTCTTAAGGGCACTCATTTTAACGGTAGCGGTAAAGCAAGCGGATACGGTTATCACAGAGAAAGCGCAGCACTTTCAGAGGCATTGACAAGCGCAGGGTTTGAAGTAGATGGTTTATCAGGCACAGGACAAACAAATGAGGCTATTACAAAAATAGCAGAGTTACAGGGTTTAAGCACTTATACTATCGTTAGCGCACATCCATAATTAACCCTTCTAACGCTCTCAAACTAATTAACCAACACAATACCTATCAATTAACAGAAAGTCGCTTAGAAGTGATTAAAAATGCTTTAAGGGCTAAATAAATCATATTAACATGAACACAGAATTTACAACTATAAGCATAGAGGGCTTTAATACTTCTTTTGGCACTGAATTAACAAAAGATATGGATTTTAGCGAAGCCTGCGATAATATGGAAGAAAATGGCGTAAATCAATGGTACGTATCTTTAGATAAAGAGGATGTTTTAGAGGACTATAGAGATAACAGCGAAACAATCGCTAGAAATATGTACACACTTGAATTTTACTTCATCGATAATTTAGCAATTTATATTTCAATTTACTAATACTTAAAGTCAGGCGCAGACCATAACAGGCGCAAAAACAACATGAGAACAGTAAGAACTAAAGTTTACAAATTTGAAGAGTTATCAAAAGTTTATCAGGACAGAATAATTGAAATGTTTAGAGATACTCTAGAGTTTAACTACTGGCAATTCAATGAGGATGCCGAGCAAATAGGGTTAGAGTTAAATGAGATAGATTTAGATAATCACATATTAAAAACTACTTTATCTAAAACATTATCGGACAGTATCGAGGCGGTTTTAGTTAATCATGGTCAAGAATGCGAAACGTACAAAGTAGCATTTGAATTTAAAAAAAGATTAGACACATTAAACAGCTTAGATATTTTAGACAGATATGAGGGCGACGACTACGAACTTATGCAATCATACAAAAGAGGTTTATCTTCGTGTTATTTAGATATGCTTCAAAATCAATACGCCTATGAGATAAGCGAAAAAGGTATTTTGGATATGATTGAGAATAATGAATATGAATTTTTATCTGACGGCAGACTTTATTAATATGAAAACTTACTCACAAAAAACAGCACAAGAGTTAAAGACAGAATTAGAAACTGAATTTAACGGTAATATAGAAGCAATTGCCGACAATTACGGTAGATCAATTGAATTTATCAAAGCGTCTATTAACGAAGATATAAGTACTTATCAGGGTTATGATTGGTCGTTTGTAAGGAACGATAGTTATTATGGTAGCGGATATATCATTGATAGCGTAGATACAGGCGGAGAAGCCTTTATAACGCTTAGTAAACTGAAAGAATTTATTGATAACCTTAACCAGTACAACAATGACAACTAGCAATGTAATTCCGCAAATGATTAAGGGCGAAGAGTTCGCTCACTTTCATGTATTTACAGATGGAAACGACTTTCATTTTCCAGTTACAGAAAGTTACAATAAAGCTAGTTTTGAAGCATATAATTGTACGGATAAGTTATTCAAGGAGGGCAAAAGAAACATCCGACTATACTATGTTAATGAAATGAAAGACCCTAGAGACGGAGAAATAATTCAACTTGAAGAAACCCTATTATTTGAACTTGGCAACTATCCATCATGAGTAAGAAGATTAAAATCTACGCCATTTTAAGACCCGAAGAGGACGCAGACAATGGCGAGTGTAAGCATGAAACACTTTACCGGTTTTATTACGACACGAACGAAAACTTCTTTGTAGTGATTAATGGGAGGGCGATAGAGGAAACGTCTACAGCTTTTAACTTCTTAACCGTACAACCTTAACGACAATGAATACAGAAACAGAAATAACTTGGACTTTAACCGATTCAAGCACCGAACAATACGGCAGACAAATATCTACTGATGTTTACGAGTTTAAAGAAAAAGACTTTGAAGGTGATTTTGTTCAAATGACAATTGATCTTAGCGAGTATGATAATGATTCAATGTATCATCATGTTTGCGCTTATTATGGTTACGCAGACTTTGAAGAGTTTTTAAAAACAGATGAAGGGCGCTGGATAATTGCAGAATGTATTTTTGAATCAATTAATGGAAATTATTAATCATGGAAGAAGAAAATAATAAATTGATAGCTGAGTTTATGGGGCCTGATTATACCAAAAGACAAATTCCTGATTGGGCATTTAGTAAGTATGATTTTGATACATTAAAATACGGTGGGTATGACTATAAAACATCTTGGGATTGGCTAATGCCTGTTATTGACAAAATAACCGATATGCCGGAATATCCCAGATACATAAGTGAAACAGCTAGTATTGTTAGCGATGGAGGTATTTATCTAAATCCAAGATACATAGAATGCACGTACGATGATACTGTTGATTTTATTAAATGGTATAACCTAATTAACTCTTAAAGCCTATGTACACACTAGCATTTTTATTTATCATTGGATGGGCTTGGCTTATCTATGATGCAATTTTCAATACAAAAACAATTGATTCAACAGACGAAACATTTTAGAACATGAATCCAATAACTGTATTAATCGAAACTTCAAAACCAAGCGGGACACAAAGACCTGCGACTATTGAAGAAATAAAAAACGGACTTAAATAACAATCACATGAAAACATTACTTCTTACCACCCTATTAGCTTTTATAGTACTGACTACACAAGCGCAAAAACAGACGAAACTTGTAGCGGATGAAACCAATTTGGTCACGCTCAAGACCTCGTTTAAAATTGAAACCTCGAACCTGGAAATCTTTAACCGGATGCAGACAGAGTTGAAAGAGATCATAACCAAATACTCAATGTCTATTAAATCTGACAGGCATGGAAAATATCAAGTGTTCTCTATTCCCTTTAAACCTGAGCATCTAAATAGAGTTAATCAGTTCTTTGAGAAACTTAATAGAAAATCATGATTCAATACATAAATCTAATTTTGAATATCTGTATAATATCTTACTTGATTAAGCCTTACTTCCCATTTTATGTAAGTATTGACAGAACAATGTGGATGCGTAAACTTTACGCTATCCATTTAATGTACATTACCCATAAAGACAAATACTGTACTAGTTCAAAGGGTATTTTTACGATTTTCATTAGAAACCCTGACAAAACGTTAAAATGGGATAGCGAATGTTTCCACAACGGTAAATTTAAAGAGAAGCTCAATAAGGCATCTTCAAAATAATTCAATCGCAAGTTGAAACCCTAATCCGCTGACTGTATTAATTTACGGGGCGGATATAGGGCGTTGAGAGCGTTAATTTAGATAGCGGAGGCACTCGGTCGGATGATCTCCTCCGCTTTATTAGATCGGCTTAAAAACAGTCACAGAACAAAACAACATACCATGCAAAGAGAAAAAACAAACCTACGACACATCACAAAAGAAGGTCAGAAAATAAGAGTTACAAAAGAAGGTGATGCCTTATACATCGGTAATACAAACGAACGAGCAGAAGGTAAAGTAATAAGCGCAAAAACATTAGGATACAATAACGGCAAGTTACCAAAAAGATACAGAGGTCGATATGAAGAGCAAGACGAATGGGGCGACTTCGCTTATACTGCGGATGACTTATAAATCTAACAAGGGCGACTAGCCGACATAAACACAAAAACCATGACTAACAACAACAAAAATCAATTGATAATAGCAAACATTATCATTGACAATGCCGATAAATATCGTGCTCACTTAGTAGATTTAATCCTACATAATTGGAATGGCCCTAAATTACATGATTTTCAAGATGTGCTTGAATTTCTTGAAGACCAAGGAGAATGTAATCCATTTGACAACACTAAACAGGATAAGCCAAAGACAACATTAGCTTCATTGAGCAAACTAATAACAAGCATACCGTTATGAAACCAACACGAAAACAAAAACAGCAATTAACCTGGCTTTTAATAGCTCTGGTTATTTTAGGGATCTCGTTCGTTTACTTTGTTTACATCAGGTGTTTTATTGGGTATTCTTTATCTCTTGCAATGGCTATTGGGGTAATGTTTGGTTTAAGAGATGTAAGTGATCAGATAGACAATAATTAGCCTGTGTACGAGCACAAAAACCAAAGACAAGTAATTAATCAACAAAACAATTAAAATGCCTGAGAAGGGCTTATAATAGCAAAGAAATGGAAACTAAATACACATTGGATTATTATATTGACAAGTTCAATAATATTCCAGAAGATAAATGGGGTACGGGCGTTTATAATGACGATAATGGTCACTGTTGTGCATTCGGTCATTGTGGTGCTTACGCAGGTAGGGAAGAAACTGACGAAGCCAGATCATTATCTACAATTTTTAGGGAACTTAAAAAAGATAACGATCCCGATTTAACTCATATTAACGACGGAGACAGGGGTGCAGAAAAA